>Ga0134128_10000342_pt1 | contig 65150 bp, 47 predicted proteins | sample KB31754_FD_96462 | JGI IMG/M metagenome (GOLD analysis project Ga0134128, IMG submission 96462) | Terrestrial soil microbial communities with excess Nitrogen fertilizer from Kellogg Biological Station, Michigan, USA - KB3-175-4 | ecosystem: Environmental > Terrestrial > Soil > Unclassified ... | reverse complement strand
TATTGTTACATGCCCCCGGCGGCAGCCTCGTAACACAATTACCCAACCGCGTGCAGGATTGGCTCCTGGCCCACCTCGCCGCCGCAGCCTGAGGCGGAAAAGTGCAAAAGTCGAGGTCACATTGTGTAACGTGCGACAGCCTGACAGACGCATGGCCTAGAATCGCGTCGCATGCAATGCACCATTCGACCCGCGATCGTCCTCTCCAGTGGTGGCCTCGACAGTACCACCTGCATGGCGATCGCGCGCGATCGCGATTTTCGGCCGCTCTATTCTTTGTCATTCGATTATGGTCAGCGACACCGCCAGGAACTCGTTGCGGCGCAGCGCGTCGCAAAGCATTTTGGCGCTGACCATCGCGTGATTCAGATCGACCTGCGGCAGTTTGGAAAAAGCGCTCTGACCGATCAGATCGATGTGCCAAAGGACCGTGATGAATCGCAAATGTCTGCCGACATTCCGATTACCTACGTTCCCGCACGCAATACGATTTTTCTGAGCTATGCGCTGGCGTGGGCGGAAGTGCTGGACGTGCGGGACGTCTTCATTGGCGTGAATGCGGTGGATTACAGTGGCTATCCCGATTGCCGGCCGCAGTTTGTCGCAGCCTTTGAGGCGATGGCCAACCTCGCGATCAAAATGACGGTGCAACCCGCCAGCCAGCCATTCAAGATTCACACGCCATTGATTCATCTGACCAAGGCGCAAATCATCCAGCGTGGCATCGATCTCGGCGTCGATTACTCGATGACGCACAGTTGCTACGATCCGACGCCTGATGGACTTGCCTGCGGGCACTGCGATAGTTGCCTGCTGCGAAAGAGGGGATTTGCTGAAGCCGGCGTCGCTGATCCAACTCGCTACGCGCAGCGGTAAAAGTACCGATTTCAGCAATTCTCGTTCCACGTCGAACGCAAGTTTCGCAAGGATTTTCCGCGCTCACAAAACTGCCAACAGCCGTCACTCTATTCAATTAGTTGGGAAGCCATGCAGCTTCCGAATCACATTCGAAGGAGACGACTGCGGCAATGGATAACAAAGACGATTCCACCTCCATCCAGCCCGGCCCCGGTGCCAAGAAGGCTCCGGGCGCGCCAGGCATCCGGCCGACCTGGTCGCCGGCGGCAAAGGCAGGTGTAGGTTGCGCGATGACGGCAATGTCGCGCCTCTGGTTCACCGTAGGACGAGGGATCGTCAACGAAGTCTATCACCCATGGATTGATCATGCGGCCATTCGCGATCTGGGGTTGGTCGTTACTGGCCCCGATCATTTTTTTTCCGAAGAGCAGAAGCACTGCAAGTACGACATTCAGATGCTGGAGCAAGGGGTCCCCGCCTATCGGCTCGAGAACCACTGCATCGACGGACGATATCGAATCGTCAAAGAGATTATCGCCGACCCTAAACGCGATGTGCTTCTACAGCGGATTCGATTTGTGCCGTTGCAAGGGTCATTGAGCGATTTTCGGTTGTATGTTTTGATGTCGCCGCGATTGGGGGACCAAGGGAAAGACAACTCCGGCTGGGTGGGCTCATATCGAGCAAGGCCAATGCTCTTTGCCGATCGTGAAGGTCATTCATTGGCGATGGCCAGTAGCGTCGGCTGGGAGAGGCGATCCGTCGGATTCGTCGGCACATCCGATGCCTGGCAGGATCTTCAAAAGCATGGCCGGATGACTTGGGTATATGAACGCGCCGATTGCGGTCATATCGCGCTGGCCGGTGAAATAGATCTCAAACAGTGCGGCGGAGAATTTGTCTTGGCCCTCGCGTTCGATCGTACCCCTCAATCCGCGGCGGTGAATGCGAGTATGTCACTTCATCTGCCTTTTGCCGAAGCGCAGGATGAGTACGTCAAGCAATGGAAAGACTGGCAAAGCACCATCGCTCCGCTTGACGATTCCAAATCGGTTGACTTGGCCAACGACAATGCCGAGCAGCGCAACCGGCCCGACCGGTCGCGGCCGCGCGTCAACAGGATTGCCGGCAGTAACGCCAATCTCTATCGCACGAGCATGATGACGCTCGCGCTGCATCGCTCGAAGCAATTTCTGGGCGCCAGTGTCGCGAGCCTGTCAGTCCCGTGGGGCGAAGCGCGCGGCGATGAAGATTTGGGCGGCTATCATCTAGTCTGGCCGCGCGATCTGGTCGAGGAAACAAGCGGATTGCTGGCTGGCGGCGCTTTCAGCGAAGCCTTTGCTGTTTTGAATTACCTGCGCGCTACACAGAAAACGAGCGGCGGTTGGCCGCAGGATATGTGGCTCGATGGTTGTGCTTATGGCAAAGGCGAGCAACTGGATGAAGCGGCGCTTCCCATATTGCTGCTGAACCTTGCCCATCGTGAAGGCGCGGTTCAGGATGGGCAGGTCGAATCTTTCTGGCCGATGGTGCGCGATGCGGCGTCTTTCATCATTCGCAGCGGCCCTGCGACCGGTGAAGATCGCTGGGAAAACACGCCGGGCCTTTCGCCCTACACGCTCGCCACCGAAATCGCAGCCCTGCTTGTCGCCGCACGATTGGCCGATCAATTTGGCGAAGAACGTCTCGGCCAATATTTCCGCGAGACTGCCGATCTGTGGAATGATCTGATTGAGCCGTGGACGTACGTTACTGATACGCCGCTGGCTAAGAGACTCGGCATTGAAGGTTATTACATCCGCATTGCGCCCGCTCCGGGCATGCGATCCATACTTCGGCGTGGCGAATGGCCTTGCATGCAGCAGGCGAAAGGCCTTCCAACCGCAGAGGTGGTCAGCCCTGATGCCTTGGCGCTGGTGCGATTTGGGCTTCGCGCGCCGGACGATCCGAGGATTCTCAATACCATCAAAGCGGTCGACGCCATGACGCGAACAGAATCGCCCGCCGGCCCGTGCTGGCGTCGTTACAACGGCGATTACTACGGCGAGCACGATGATGGCACGTTGACCCAATCGCACGGAGATCACAGCGGCGCCGGCCGGTCCTGGCCCCTGCTGACCGGCGAGCGCGGACATTACGAACTCGCCGCGGGAAATACGGATGGCGCAAAGAAGATGCTCGATGCCATGGCTGGATTCGCCAGCGAAGTGGGTTTGCTTCCCGAGCAGGTTTGGGACATCGACGATGTTCCCGAGCATGATCTGTATCGTGGCCGCGCCAGCAGCTCGGCCATGCCGCTGGCCTGGACCCATTCGGAATTTATCCGGCTGCTGCGCTCCATCCGCGATGGCAAAGTCTTTGATTGCCCGGAGGACGCGTGGGAAAGGTATGTCAATAATCAGTCGTCAACCGATCTTGCACTCTGGCGATTCGACCATCAGGTCGATTTCTTCCCCGCCGGCCGGCGCGTTCGTCTGGAGCTGACCGCACGGGCAATTGTGCGTTTCAGCCTGGATCGGTGGGCAACCACACAGGAACAACCGACACAGGATACGGGCGCGGGGCTACACGTCATCGATCTCCCCACAGCGGGAATGAAGCCGGGCGATGAACTCACCTTTACTTTCCGGTGGACGACCGATGGCGATCGCTGGGAAGGCAAAGATTTCCGCCTGACCGTCGACGAACCCGGCCCCGCAAGGCCAGCGACCCCGTCTTCAACGCGGCCGCGAACACAAACGCCAGCGAAACATCAACGGAGTACCAAGGATGACCACTCAACTGCAAGTTCTTCGCAAGCGCAACGAGCACGTCCGGTTCGAGCGACTTCGAAAAATTGATTCCCTCAGCAACACCATTGGCAAAGAGTCGGCGCGCTCGCTGGAGGCTTCGCTGAAGGCACACATCGACGGCGAAGTGCGCTTCGACAAAGGCACGCGCGCGCTCTATGCCACCGATGGCTCCAATTATCGCCAGGTTCCGATCGGCGTCGTTGTGCCGCGCCACGTGCAGGATGTGGAAACGACCGTGCGCCTGGCGCGCCAACACGGAGCGCCGATCCTTTCGCGCGGCGGCGGAACAAGCCTGGGTGGTCAGTGCTGCAACGTTGCGGTGGTCATGGATTTTTCCAAATACATGTACCACGTTCTGCGGATCGATGCGGAAAATCGCATCGGCCACGTACAACCGGGCTGCGTGCTCGACCATTTCCGACAAACAGCCAAGAAGGAAGCCGGCCTTTTCTATGGACCCGATCCCGCCACGCATAGCCGATGCACCATCGGCGGCATGCTCGGCAACAACTCCTGCGGCAGCCACTCGCTGCTGAGCAAAAAGCATGGCTTTGGCGTGCGTACGAGCGACAACACGCATGCACTTGATGTGCTGCTCTACGACGGCACGCGGATGCATGTCGGCCCTACGTCCCCCGAGGAAATGGAGGCCCATATTCGCGCCGGCGGACGTCACGGTCAGATCTATGCCGGCCTTAAGGCGCTGATCGACAAATATGGCAACGTCATCCGCGAGAAATTCCCGAAACTCGAGCGCCGCGTATCCGGGTACAACCTCGATGATCTTCTGCCGGAAAATGGCTGCAATGTCGCTCGCGCGCTGGTTGGTTCGGAATCGACGCTCGTGACCATTCTCGAAGCGGCCCTTCACCTCGTGCCCGCCCCCAAGGCTCGTTCGGTGGCGATGCTCGGCTTTAAAGACATCCCTAGCGCCGCCGAGTGCGGGCTTGAGGTGTTGAAATTCGAGCCGACGGCCTGTGAAGGCATCGACGAACTGCTGTTCGATTTCGTCAAGCAAAAAGGCGATGAAAACGCTGCTCTGGCGATCTTGCCCAAAGGCCCGTCATTCCTGCTGGTGGAATTTGGCGGTGAGTCCAAAGAGGACTGTGACGATCAGGCTCGGCGGATGATGGACCATGTGAAAGGACTGGGAGACCGCGCGCCGGTGGACATGAAGCTGTACGACGATGACAAGCAGGAAGAAATGATCTGGAAGGTGCGCGAATCAAGCCTGGGCAGCACTGCCTGGGTGCCCGGCCAACCTGACACGTGGCCCGGTTGGGAAGATTCGGCCGTGCCGGTCGAAGCGACGCCGCAGTACCTTCGCGAGCTGCGCGCCCTCTTCGATAAGTACGATTACCACCCGTCTCTTTACGGGCATATCGGGCAAGGCTGCGTCCATTGCCGCGTGCCCTTCGATCTCTACACCGCGCCGGGCATCGATAAATACAAGCGCTTCATGCATGAAGCGGTCGAGCTGGTCGTGAAATTCGGCGGCGTCGCTTCAGGAGAGCATGGAGATGGTCAGGCGCGCGGCCAATTTCTGCCGGAGATGTTCGGCCCAGAAATCTTCCAGGCCTTCCACGAGTTCAAGCGGATCTGGGATCCGGATAACCGCATGAATACCGGCAAGGTCATCAACCTTGAAGGACCGGCCTTAGGTATCACCGACAACATGCGCATCGGCGCCGATTACAACCCGCCGCAGCCTAAGACTCATTTTGAGTATGTGGGTGATCGACACAGTTTCGCCCGCGCGGCGCTGCGCTGCGTTGGCGTGGCCGCCTGCCGGCGCGAGGGCGGCGGAACCATGTGCCCCTCTTATATGGTGACGCGTGAGGAAAAGCATTCAACCCGCGGCCGGGCGCGCATGCTCTTCGAAATGATGAATGGCGAAGTCATTGAAGATGGCTGGAAGAGCAAGGAAGTCAAAGACTCGCTGGATCTTTGCCTCTCCTGCAAAGGATGCAAAGGCGATTGCCCCGTGAACGTGGACATGGCCACGTACAAATCAGAATTCCTCAGCCATTATTACGAAGGCAAACTGCGCCCCAGGCATGCGTACGCGTTCGGCTGGATTCACATCTGGTCGAACCTTGCCTCGATCGCACCGTCATTTGCCAACTTGTTCACGCAGGTGCCGGGGCTGCGATCGATCGCCAAGTTTCTCGCGGGCGTACATCCCAATCGAAAGATTCCGGCCTTTGCGCCGCAAACCTTCAAGCAGTGGTACAGGACGCACCAGCCAAAGAATCCAAAAGGCGCACCGGTCGTGCTGTTTGCCGACACGTTCAACAATCACTTCCATCCCGATGTGGCAATCGCGGCGACGGAAGTGCTGGAAGATGCCGGCTTCCGCGTGCATGTTCCGATGGCCGACGTCTGCTGCGGCCGGCCGCTGTATGACTATGGATTCCTCGGCATGGCCAAGCGCTGGTGGTTTGATTTGCTGGACAAGCTGCGCCCCTACTACGAATCGGGCGTGCCGATGGTCGTGTTGGAGCCAAGCTGCTGGGCGGCATTCCATGATGAGTTGCCCAACATCCTGCCCAATAGCGAAGACGGTAAGCGCCTCAAGCAATTGACTTTTACTCTCAGCGATTTCCTGCGCAACAAAGCGCCCAGTTACCGCCCGCCACAGCTTAAGCGCAAGGCGACTGTTCATGGCCACTGCCATCAGAAGATGCTCGATGAGCTGAATGACAAGGAGTATGGCAAGCTTTTTGCCGAGAAGGAAATCTTCGACAAGATGGGCATTGAGCACAAAAACCCCGACGCCGGCTGCTGTGGAATGGCGGGCGCTTTTGGTTATGAGAAAGAAAACGGTCACTACGACATCAGTGTTGCCGTCGGCGAACGCATGCTACTGCCGGAGGTGCGCAAAGCCGAAGAGGATGAGCTGATCATCGCCGATGGCTTCAGTTGTCAGGAGCAGATCGAGCAGCAGACCGATCGCGGGGCGATGCACATGGCGCACGTATTGCAGATGGCGATCCGTGAAGGCGATGCACCGAGGCGCCGGCCGGAGCAGCGCATCATCGAAGCGCGCAAACGCGAACAGAAGCTGGCGATGATCCGGACGGCAACGTTGATGGGCGTTGGCGCGGCAGGAGCAATCGTCGCTGGTGCTTATCTGCGCAGCCATCGAAAGAGCAATCGTCTCTGGCGGGAGTTGATCAAATGAAAAAAGTTGATCGCGATACAGTAGTTGTCATCACCGGCGCTTCAGGTGGCGTGGGTCGGGCAACGGCCCGGGCCTTTGCCCGCCGGGGCGCGAAAATCGCTTTACTTGCTCGTGGAACCGACGGGCTGGAAGGCGCCAAAGAGGAAGTGGAATCGCTTGGCGGGAAAGCGCTTGTCTTGCCGACCGATGTGGCGCAGTTCGATCAGGTGCAGTCGGCAGCCGACCGGGCGGAGAATGAATTGGGCCCCATCGACATCTGGATCAATAACGCCATGGTGTCGATGTACTGCCCATTCATCAGGATGGAGCCGGATGAATTTCGGCACATTGTCGATGTGACGTTCCTGGGTTCTGTGCATGGCGCGCGCTGCGCGCTGGATAAAATGGTGCCGCGCAACCGCGGCAAGATCATTCAGGTGGGCTCTGCGCTCGCCTTCCGTTCAATCCCACTGCAAAGCGCTTATTGCGCCAGCAAGCATGCATTGCAGGGATTCATGGAGTCACTTCACACGGAGCTGCTGCATCAGAAGATCGAAATCGGCTTGACGATGGTGAACATGCCGGCATTGAATACGACACAGTTCGTTTGGACGAAAAACCGGATGCCGCACAAGGCCCGCCCGGCGGGAACGATTTTCCAGCCGGAAGTCGCGGCCGACGCGATCCTCTTTGCCGCAGAAAATGATCGGCGCGAGATCATGGTCGGCTACACCACTGTCGAAGCGACATTGGGCGAAAAGATTATTCCGGGAACGCTGGACAAATATCTGTCGAAGGTGGGATGGGACGGCTCCATGCTCCCCGAGCCGGCCGATCCCAAGCAGCCTGACAATTTCTGGCATCCGGTGCAGGGGGACTATGGCGCGCACGGACCCTTCGATCAGATTTCTCATAGCTTCAGCCCGCAGCTCTGGGCGACCAAACATCGAACTGGATTGCTGGGCGGATTGCTGCTGGCGGGGATCGGGTTCGCCGCGCTGATGATGGATGGCAAACAGGTGCGAAAGAAATTGGGCGAGCTCCTTCCCGTTTAGCGGGCTCGCTTGCGAGCCGTTGACCGCTAAATTGCAGCGCGCAACGGCGTGCAAGCACGCCCGCTAAACGCGGTAGATGGAGCGATCAGCAATTCGGCAATCCACCGAGGCGGATCCAATGAAATCCAAAATCCTCAGCGATATCGAAGGCCGGCGGGAGTGGGCCTTGATCTTCGACTCCGACGATGAAGTGATGAAGGAGTTGGAGCACTTTGCGCAATCGCAGCATCTATCGGCCGCTCATTTCACCGGCATCGGCGCCTTCGCCAAAGTCACGGTTGCCTGGTTCGATCTGAAAACCAAAAGCTATATGCCGATCGAGATCAACGAGCAGGTCGAGGTCCTGAGCCTCATCGGCGACGTCGCCGAGTCACAGGGAAAGCCTTCAGTGCATGCCCACATTTGCGTCGGACGCCGCGACGGCACCGCTCATGGCGGTCATCTCAAAAGCGGCCGCGTCAGGCCAACCCTCGAACTGATCGTAATCGAATCGCCCGCGCATTTGCGCAAAACATTCCGCCCGGAATTTGGCCTGCCACTGATCGACTTGGATCGGGGATCAAAATGATTCGCAAACTTTCATCCGGCGAGTTCCGCCTCTACTCGCGCAAGAAAAACCCCAAGACCGGCAAACGCCGCAATCTCGGCACGTTCAAATCCCGCGCAGCCGCAGAAAAACATGAGCGCGCGGTCCAATTCTTCAAGCACGGCGGATAACTTGGCTATGTATGCCCTAACGCGGTTCTCAGCAAGGGGGGCTCTACTCGTAGCGTAGCGCATCGATAGGATCCAGCCGCGAGGCTTTCCAGGCCGGGTAATATCCAAAAACAATTCCAACGCTCGTTGACACGATGACGGCAATGACGACCGCTCCGGCAGACGGCATCGTCCGCCAGTGAAGAAACGAATTGACGACAATTGACGCCACGCGGCCGAAGACGATTCCGACGAGTCCACCGAAGGTGCAGAGCAGGACTGCTTCGGTCAGAAACTGGCTGCGAATATCCTTCGGCCGCGCACCCACGGCCATTCGCAGTCCGATCTCGCGGGTGCGCTCGGTGACCGAGACGAGCATGATGTTCATGATGCCGACGCCGCCGACGCCCAGGGAAATCAGCGCGACGCAGAGCAGCAAGTTGGTCATCACTCGACTGGTGGAGGCCATCGCTTCGGAGAATTCGGTCAGATCGCGAATGCGGAAGTCGTCGGGAGCGCCGTCGGGGATTCGGTGCCGCTGCCGAAGAAGTTTGCGGATTTCGTGGATCGCCTGGGGGATCTTGTCATGTGCCTCGACTGAAACCCAGAGATCATCGATATCCGGAAATCGCACCAGCACGGGTGCATCGACCGCCTGCAGGGATGATGGTAACGGATAGAGCTGCACCTCTTTGGTGGGATAAAGCTGGCTCAGCGTGTTCACTTCATTGAGGCTCGAAGTGCTGCTGGCGGTTTGATCGTTAATCTCGCGGACGCTCGATAGCCGGTACTTCACCGTTGTCCAGGGCGCTACAAGAAAATCGTCCTGATCCATGCCGGTCATGCTCGCGCCTTTTGGGCTGAGGACGCCGACAACTCGCATTCGGACATTTTTGATCCGGACTTCTTTGCCGACGGGCGATTTGCCTTCAAACAGAATCCTCGCGGGCGTCTGGCCGATCAGGCAGACGCAGGCCGCTCTGCGAACGTCTGCATCCGTGAAGAACTCTCCCTCCTCCAGAGGCCACTCGCGGATCGCGAGGTAATCCGGAACGGTGCCCAGGACTCTGTGTGGCGCGCAATTGCGCTTGCCGTACACGACCTGCGCGCGGCAATCGACGCTGGGCGCGGCAAAGTGAACCCAGTCGCACTCGTTGCGAATGGCATTGCAATCCTCGGGCGTCAAGGTTGGTCTGCCACCAGCACCTGAACTGATGCCGCCGACGGCTACATCGCTCGGATCGATCTGCACGACGTTGGCCCCGAGCGACTGGATGCTCTGCTGGATGGAGTACGAAGATCCTTTGCCGATCTCCATCATCGCAATGACCGCGGCGATGCCGATGATGATGCCGAGGCAGGTCAGGACCGAACGCATCACGTTACGCCGCAGTGCGTGAAGTGCTGATCGGAATGTGCGGTAGATCAATCGCACGAATAGGCTTCAGCCGGCGAAACTTAATCCCTCAAGACATGGAGCCCACCTTATGGGCACCCAACTGCTCCGTGCCGATTGTACCGTTTCAGCGGCTAATCGGAAAGTAACAGCAGAACGCAAGGGCCGGTCATTAAGGAGAGTTTGCATGTGCGGGTGGTAAGATCAGGGCATGGCGGTTTTGAACTATGGTCAAAACGAACCGCAACAGCGACTTCTGGGCTGGCTAATATTTTTGGGTTGGATGGTTGTCGTGGTCGCGATTTTGATGCCTGCCTGCCAGGGGATGCGCGTTTCGCCGCGTGGTCCGGCTACGCAGCCAACGACCCAGTCAATGAATCGTTAGCTCGTCAAGAATCTGCCATGCGTAGACCCGCCCGCACACGTCTTTTGTCGATTGCCGCAGCCGTGTCATTGCTGGCGTTTGTAGTGGTGGCTGCTTCCGGGATCAGAAGTCTGTGGGTGTTTGACGCAATCGGAAGATCGAATCAACATGGCGGATGGGCCATCGAATTGGCTGATGCCCGAGCCACTTTTGAATTGGTGTTATCGTCGGGCGCATCGGGCCCCATTGGGCGTGGACATGTTTCTGCCCGGCTCAGACCAAACAGCAGCATCGTTGGACGAGCAATCTGGGGATTCCATGCGGAGAAGACGGTGTTGCCCAGCATGCAGCTCATTCAGATTATTACACCGCTCTGGCTCCCACTTCTCTTACTGCTCATCGCGCCGGTATGCTGGCTCATCGCACGGCAAGCAAAGCCGCCGGCTTTTCCAGTCGTGGAATCGAAGCAGGAATAGGTGCTGCAACAATTCCTTCATCCAGCAGCAAAGATTGCAATCGGCGAGATCGATCGTAAATATTGGTATACATTTCCGTTGAACTGAAATTAGCCTGCTGCTTTTCATTTCGAAGGACTGCAATGATGAAGCGCCGCAATACTCTTTCTCGGTTCACCTGGCGGAGCCGGCGATTGTTTTTCCGGACGTGGAAGCGCACGGCGCTGACGCTGGTCGGGAGCTTGATGCTGATTGGCGCGATCTTGATCGGCGTGGCTTTTCTCTACGTCACGCATGGCGGGATGACCGCGCGCAGAAAGGCGCCGAGCATTGAAGCATTTCTGGCCGGGAAATTGGTCAACTGGGGTATTCCGGCCGAGGCCCGGCAGCTTAGAAATCCGCTCAACGCGAGGCCCGATAGTTCCGACGTGGCTGCGGGTCGACAGCTATATCAACAGCATTGCGAGATTTGTCACGGGTACGACGGATTTGGCAAAACCGAAGCGGGAGGCGGCCTGTATCCATCGCCGACCAATCTTCGCAGTGAGAAAACAACGGGAAGAACCGCTGGCGAGCTTTTCTATTTAATCCGCAATGGGGTTCGAAATACTGGCATGCCGGGCTGGCAATTTACCGATCAGCAGACCTGGCAGCTCGTTTCTTACATTCGCAACTTTCCAGCCGTTGCTGCAACGCCGCCGGTGGAATCGCCGCATGGAAGCGATGCTCATTTCGTTGGATCGACCGCCTGTGCTCAATGCCATAAGGATGTCTATGACCGATGGAAAACAACGCTGATGGCTAATGTGGTTCGCAATCCTAAAGAACATCCCGACGCGATCATTCCGGATCTGTCCAAGAAAAATCCCCTCGTCACCTTCACGATCGACGACATCGCATTTGTATATGGCAGCAAGTGGAAGCAGCGCTATTTCAAGAAGGTCGGCAATGATTACTTCCCGCTGCCGGCTCAATGGGACGTGACGCATAAGGCGTGGAAGCCCTACTTTGCAAAGGACGACTGGTGGTCTTCGTTCTATCCGCCTGACAATTTCAAAAGGCCGACAGGCAGCACCTGCGATGGCTGCCATTCGGTCAATTACGATGTCGCGACCCATTCAGTCACGGAATGGAATGTCGGGTGCGAACGCTGCCATGGCCCAGGCAGTGAGCACATTAAAAACCCCATGGCGTCCAACATCGTGAATCCGACGAGGCTCGATTACGTCGATGGCAACGATGTCTGCATTGGTTGTCATTCGCAGGGTCGGCCGCTGACTAATCCGATCGAAGGGCGCTACTACGACTGGCCGGTGGGCTATCACGTCGGCAAGAAATTGAGCGATTTTTGGAAGCTTGAAGATCACAAGCTTGGCGAAACCACCTTCACGCATTTTCCCGATGGCACCGCGCACAAAAACCGCATGCAGGGCAACGACTTTGTCACGAGCCTGATGTACACACATGGCGTGTCCTGCTTCACTTGCCACGATGCGCACGGCACCGACAACCCATCGCTCTTGCGCAAGCCCGCGAACCAGCTATGCCTCGATTGTCACGGGCCAAGTTCACCCAATGGGCCGCATGCTCCATCCATTGAGGCCCATACGCATCATCATGCCGGAAGTGCTGGAAATGAGTGCATTGAGTGCCACATGCCCAAGATCGCCACAACTCTCGGCGATGTGAATGTTCGCAGCCATACGTTCCATTTTGTCTACCCCGATATGACTGAACATTCGAATGTGCCCAACGCGTGCAACGTCTGCCATAAGGACAAATCAACGGCTTGGGCAAGCGAAGTGCTGAAAAGCTGGAAAGATCGCTCACCCTGGCGAGCGGAGTAAGTGCGCCGATTTTGCATGAATTGTGCGGCATCAAGTTATTGCTGCGACAATACTTGCACCGTGTTCAAAGGGCTTGCTTGACAGTGGACGCATCCGATCCAGCGCTAATTCGGTCCTTGATCTGCAACCTTTGCAGCCCGAACTCGCGCCTCCGCGGCATTCTGTTTGCCGCTTTCACCGGGTTTGGGGGAAACCTGGAGACGCTATGTCACAAGCGATTCACCCATCGGCCGGATTCCCGGAAGATGCTCATCACGGCCATTCAAAGCTGCACGACCCGACCTACCAGGCATACCTGCTATTGCATATAGGCTTTATCGTCGCGCCGATTGTTGCAGGTATCGACAAGTTCACGCATCTCCTGGTGAACTGGGACAACTATCTTGCCCCTGTCATCAACAACAACATCCTTAGCGGCCATGGCCATACGTTCATGTTGGTCGCTGGTGTGATCGAGATCATCGCCGGCATCGGCGTCGCGATTTGGCCGAAGGTCTTTTCCTACGTCGTTGCCCTGTGGCTGCTGGGCATTGTCGTTAACTTGCTTCTCATTCCCGCAACCACTCAGATGCCGCATTACGACATCGCCTTGCGCGATTTTGGATTGTTCCTCGGCGCGCTGGCACTGGCTCGATTGAGCCGGGTGGTGGCGGATTGACGGGGCATTCGAGGCGCTCGATATTCCAAGTTCGCTACGGCTGCGGCGCAGCCGTTGGCTTACGCGTGACTTTTGTTCCGCATTCGGGGCAACGGTCGGGCGTGGCGCGAAGGTCGTAGCCGCAGACGGGGCAACCGGTCCTGGGTCGCCGGAGCCAACGGAAAAATAAGCCTAGACCTAGCATCAGAGGTAGGGGCAGGAAAAGCGGGATCAGAACCATGTGCGGAAACTGAAGATGCCAGGCGGAGACGACCGCCGACTGAAGCGGCGCCGCCAGCGCCATGGGGTATCCCAACTTCTCGGCGCGACGATATGAATTCTGAGAGGCGATCGACCCGTTGGGGCTGTCCTTCGGCGTCATGAATGAACCAGTAGTTAACTGGATCGTGTCGCTTGTTAAACCGAAGAATCGCAAAAGATCACCGAGATTTTTGTATCTAACCCGCCATTGGATCAGGAATGGCCCGATATCTCGCCAGCCCGTCCCCGACCATAAGCCCAAACGCGGGCCGGACCAATTGCTGGCGCAGGTGATTTCGCACCATCCGGGGCTGCCCATGCCGGAGTGTGATTTCAGCATGATCACGCTGTGGCTTCCAGTCGGCACCATCAGGACATCCGTATACGAACTGCTTCGAAAGCGGAGCAGCACGACCGTCAGGCAGCAAACCGCCGACAGCACGGCGAGCACTCGGAGAAACAGTCGTAGTGGTCGCTTCATTCGCTTAACTCTAGGTGAATTTGACAAGAGTAGTTTATGATGCTGGAAGTCGATGGCAACTTCTTGAAAAATCTGAATCCCTCGATTCGCTCGCACGGGAAGAGCCGCGCACGAAGTAAGCGGATTGACGCACAATGGCGCCGATCCGCTTACTTCGTGCGCAACTCTTTTGGTTTCCGCGATCGTGCGTCGTGCGGCGCGATTTGAACTGCGCGGGACGTCTGGTAGAGTCGGGCGACGCTCGTTTGATCCCGATTAGAACCTTTTTCGATCAGGACTGCGGCCATGAAGATGCTAGTGAGATTTCTGATGATGGTGCTGGTTTTCCAGGCGTGCGCGACGGCGGCGCCGCTGGATAATGTTTACAAGCTGGGGCCGGATTCGGAGAAGCAGCCGGGGGTGCCGGAGGGGAAGATCGTGGGGCCGTTGACGCTGGCCAGCAAGGTTTTCCCGAATACCACGCGCAATTACTGGGTTTATGTGCCGGCACAATATGACAAGTCGAAGCCGGCCTGCTTGATGATCTTTCAGGATGGTCATGCGTTCGTGGGGCTCAAAGGGGAATATAGAATCCCATATGTTTTTGACAATTTGATCTATCGGCGGGAAATGCCGGTGACGATCGGCGTGTTCATCAATCCCGGCCACACGCCGACACAGACCGAATCGACCGATCAGGAATGGGGCGACCGCACGAACAATCGCGGCATCGAATACAACTCGCTCAATGACCAGTATGCGAAACTGATCGTCGATGAGCTGATGCCGGAGTTGCGCAAGAGCTACAACATTTCAGATATCCCAGACGATCATGCGATTGCCGGCGCGAGTTCGGGTGCGATTTGCGCTTTCACCGTCGCCTGGCAGCGGCCGGATGTGTTCCACAAGGTCATCAGCACCATCGGCAGCTTCACCAACATTCGCGGCGGCCATGTTTACCCAGACCTGATCCGCCAAAGCCCGACCAAACCTATCCGGATTTTTCTGCAAGATGGATTGAACGATAACCGTGGCGTCCGTCGCGCGCGAGGCGGCGGCGCGCCAACTTATGATCCCAAGTGGGACTGGCATGCTCAGAATATCAAGATGGTCGCCGCGCTGACCGAGAAGCATTACGACGTAAACTACACGTGGGGCATCGGCACCCATTCCAACAAGCAAGGCGGAGCGATCATGCCCGATATGCTTCGCTGGCTGTGGCGAGATTACCCGCGCGTCGATGACCCGAAGGACGACCGGGATCGGACGTTGTTTGTGCCGGCCGGAAGTGAAGGCGCTGCGGAATCCAATCCTGGCAGGTAATATGTCAGCTTATCGCCGATCTTAAGGCGCTCTGTTTATTAGAATGCCCAGAGTATAGTACTGCGCAGTCGCGGCGGGGATATGATATTCCCGCTGACAGCTATGCTCGCTGGGAAGTATTGTTCCCTTTATGCGGATCACGTTTGTCCTTCCTCATGCCGGACCGGCCGGCGGAATTCGCGTCATCGCGATTTACGCCCAGCGTCTGCGACAGCGCGGGCATGAAGTCACAGTCGTCTCGACGCCCCGCAAGAAACCGCCTTTTCGTCGCCAGATTCGCCAACTTCTCACTGAAGGAAAATGGCCCTGGCAGGGGCCCGGCGTTTCCCACTTTGACGGCGTGAATATCGACCATCGCGTCATCGATCGGCTGCGACCGATCGTCGACAGCGATGTTCCCGATGCGGATGTAGTGATTGCGACCTGGTGGGAGACTGCCGAATGGGTGTGGCAACTATCCCCGTCCAAGGGCGTGAAGATCCACTTTATGCAGGACTATGAGATTTGGGCGGGCCAAATAGATCGCGTTGATGCGACCTGTCGGCTCCCGATGCCCAAAATCACGACGGCACAATGGCTGGTCAATCTGCTGCGTGAAAAATTCAATTTTACAGATGTGACGATCGCGCCCAATGCTGTCGATCTGGAGCGTTTTCATGCGATTCCGCGTGACAAGCAGCCAACGCCGACGGTTGGCTTTACGTACACCTCGTTTCGAAATAAGGGGTGCGATATCGCCATCGCAGCCTGCGAGCAGGCACGATCGAAGATCCCGAATTTGAAAGTCGTATCGTTTGGGAGCTCGGAAATCAGCCGGGATTTACGCCTGCCACCGGGAGCACAATTCTTTCACAATGCCCCGGACGAAAAGCTTCGCGATATTTATGCAATGTGCGACGCCTGGCTCTTTGGCACGCGAGTTGAGGGCTTCGGCCTGCCGATCCTTGAAGCAATGGCTTGTCGAACACCAGTTATCGGAACTCCGGCCGGCGTTGCGCCGGAAATGCTCTCCAAGGGCGGCGGAATTCTGGTGCCGCATGAGGATCCGGCAAGCATGGCCCGCGCAATAGAGCAGATTGCCCAGATGGACGGCCCCAGCTGGCGGGAAATGTCGGACAAGGCTTATATGACCGTAAGCCGATATAGCTGGAATGATGCGACCGATATCTTTGAAGGTGCACTGCGCCGGGCAGTCGAAGGCAGCCGGCTTGCTTCGAAGGTAACTGCATAAATTTCAGATAGTTATCACTTTTATATACGTATTCTCGAGTCCTTGCGATTCCCGGCAATAGAGCTTTTGGCGGTAGGCAGCGGCGGGAAATGGTCTATATTGATAGGACTGCGCTTCGGCGACCCCAGCCGGATGAATACCCGCAAGTACATTCATGATGGACATGGCCTTCAATGACGTTCCCGGTACCTCTTCTGCCTCCTCAAACGGCCGGCAGTTGTTAAGCATCGTTCTGCCGGCCTACAACGAGCAGGAAGTGCTGCCCAAGACCTATGCGCGTTTCACTGCCATGGGCGATCGATTTGCTGCTGACGGTTTGGATTACGAGTTGATCTTCGTCAACGACGGCAGTCGAGATAAGACTGCTGAAATCCTCGATCGCTATGCCAGTGAAGACTCGCACATTCGCGCGGTTCACCTTACACGCAACTTTGGCCACCAGGCGGCGGTGACCGCTGGTCTAAGCGTCGCGCGCGGCGATGTGATTGCCGTTATGGATTGCGACCTCCAGGATCCACCCGAAACACTCCCTAGATTTCTGGCCAAGTGGCGCGAGGGATATCAGGTCGTCTACGCGATCCGCGAGAAGCGCAAGGAATGGATCGGAAAACGCATCGCTTACTGGGCCTTTTACCGGCTGTTGGCGATCATCAGTGATCTTGAAATTCCGCTTGACAGCGGAGACTTCTGTGTAATGGATCGCCATGCCCTCGATCTGCTCAACAGCCTGCCGGAGCGGCAGCGATTCGTCCGCGGCCTTCGCACCTGGATCGGGTTGCGGCAAACTGGAATTGCTTACGAGCGCGATGCCCGCCAAGCCGGCCAGCCCGCTTACACCTTTAAAGCGCTGGTCAAGCTGGCGATGGATGGACTGGTCAGCTTCAGCGGTGTTCCGCTTCGACTCGTCACGCGCCTGGGTGTCTTGACCGTCATCGCGGCAATTCTAATCGGCCTATGGGTGCTCGGCGTCACAGCGTATGACTTTATTCATCCGTCCCATGCCCGACCTGCACGTGGCTGGGCGAGCCTCGCCTGTCTCGTACTGCTCATGTCGGCGGTTCAGATGATTTCACTTGGGATCATCGGTGAATATCTCTCCCGCATCTTCCTGGAAGTAAAAGGCCGGCCGACCTTTTTGATTGCCAACATCATCGACGTCAATTCGTCAAAGGCGCGCGGGCGCGCTGCTACGGACCCAAAAGTCGTCGCCGAGCAACTGTTGCGCGAAAATCCAATCTCGTCAGGTCTTCGCCCCACCGGTGAAGCGAAGCTGGTCCAGCCCGCGGAGTCAGCACAATGAACCTGCTGTTTGGGTGCCTGTATTTCGCGGTCTCGCTCTATTTTGCCCTGTTCGAGGGCGTCGGGGCATGTTTGGCCTTCTGCTACATCCCCGCCCTGCTGCTGTTTCGCGCGGTCAATGGCTACGAGATTAAGGCCGGTATCCCGGAACTGTCGGCGATCAACGTCGCGTCGATGGCGATGCTTCTGGGCATGCTGCTGCGCGTGAACAAGAAGTTCACCTTTCGCTGGCGACTGGTGGACACCATCGTGCTGCTGGCGCCGCTGCTGACGATTATCAGCGCCATGAGCACCGAAAACGTCGGCACCACCTACGAAAACCTGCACACTGGCTACAACGAGGCCATGAAGCAGATTTTCGGCTGGATTGTTCCCTATTTCGCGGCGCGCGGCTCCTTCAGTTCCGAGCGCACGCGGCGGCAATGCCTGTGGGGCCTGATCGCGTCGATCTTCGTGCTCACGCCTTTTGCTCTGATTGAAATGCGCCTCTGGCCGCAATTCTATTACCAGGTCATGACGCGCACCGGATTGCAGTTGGAGAACGATCCGCTGGTGATGTCGCGATTGGGCTATTTCCGCGCACAGGTTTCGTTCACGCATCCGATTTTCTTCGGCGATGCCTGTCTGTCGATGCTGGTGCTGGTGCTGGTTCTGGCCCATACGACGTCGGTTGGCACGCGCAACTGGTTGGTGCGCGTTGCCGCGGCATGCGTTGCATTTGAGATCGTCTGTTCGCTGAGCTTTGGCCCGTTTTTCGGGTTTATCGCGGGAATTCTGGTATTCCTGCTGCTTTACTACACGACGACCGCTCGCGCGATGCTGGTGCCGCTGTCATTGGTCGCCATCGCAGTTGTCGTGGCCTTCACCTATCACCTGGCGGTGACCCCCCTTCCGGAGAGGCCGCGCGATCGTTCGATCGATGACAGCTTTTATATTCGCCGGATGATCATTCAACATTCCTGGCCGCTGATTATGAATGCGGGCTGGTTTGGTCACGGCCGCGTCATGAGCCCGGATGACCTGAAAGAGCTGAAGCTGGAGAGCGTCGATAACGCGTACATTCTTTTTGCAATGTGCCGAGGCTGGCTCTATGCGGGGGTGTGGGTGCTGCTGCCACTGCTGGTGGGCTGGCGGGCCGTTAAAGGCATTCGCGCCTACAAATCGTCCAATGCGCATGTATTCCCGCTTGCGGTGGGCACAGCGGGCGTGATGGGCGTGTCTGCTGCATTCTATGGCGTATGGGCCGGCTGGGCGGGCGAGCCTTATACGATGCTTTGGCTGATTACCATCGGCTTTACAATGAGCCTATCTGACATGTGCATCGAGGCAGGGAAGACGGCGATCGAAGTGCCTCATGTTCCGCAGATGCGCTTGGCAGGCCATGCCGCACTCGTCCACGCATGATCCGATCAAATCGCGTCAACTGTCTGGGCTCATGAACCGAAACCGAAATATTCTCCTAATTCTGTTTATTCTGGCCTTCCTACTGCGGCTAGGAGCCGTCGTTGCCCTGCATGCGTGGCTGCATCCCGACGCGATCGAGCATAAGACGATTGCGACTTCGCTCGTGACGGGACGCGGTTTTGCATTCAATGACTTCGGCTATTTTGGCCCAAGCAGTTTTCAGTCGCCGACCTATCCGTTCCTGCTTGCCGGAATGTTCGAGATCTTCGGAGTTCAAACGCCCGCCGCTTACTTTGCGATTCTTGTCTTTAATTGCCTGATCGGGGCGGCCATTGTTCCGCTCACCTGGTTGCTGGCGCGGATGTTGGGCGGAAACGAAGCGGTGGCGTATGTGGCCGCAGCTCTCGTGATGATCTGGCCGACGCAGATTTACGCCTGCACGACGGCGCAGGCAATCGCGTTGATCGCGGCTTGCGTCACGGGCGCGATAGGATTGTTTTATTATTCGGTCCGGACCCGACGGTTCTGGCCTTGGATTGCATTTTCTATCATTGGAGTACTCGGCGCGCTCACCGAGCCTGCATTCCTGCCGCCGATGGCATGCATGGGGTTACTGGTTCTGTTCTGGCGTGGTCTGCCAGCTGGCATTCGCATCCGCAACGCAGCCATTCTGCTCGGGGTGACCATACTGATGCTGGGTCCGTGGACGCTGCGCAATCGGCGGGTTCATGGAGCATGGGTGCCGGTTAAAAGCAGCTTCTGGGTGAACACTTGGAAAGCGAATAATGATTTCGCCTCAGGCTCAGATCGGCTGCCGCTGTCGGCGGATCTTCGCAATAAGCTGGAAGCGGGAATGATGACGACCGATGACTCGGAGACGCGCGAAGGCGTGTTCGAAGGAGTTCATGCTTACAAGGCTTTGACGCCTGCCCAAAAAGCCCGGCTCATGGGTCATCCCGAAATCGAGCGAGAGAAAGTCTTCAAGGAAATCACGACTAACTGGATTCGCGATAATCCTGGAAAATACTTCCGGCTTTGCTGGATCCGTTTTCGTAAAACGCTGTGGGTGGATTGGGACAATCCCAAAAGCTACAAGTTTGTTTACGTCGCTTCACGGGCCGCAATTTTGCTCGGCTCGGTGGTTGGATTGTTGCTCGCGCTCAAGAAGCGCTGGTCGTTGTTTATACCTGCGGTCTTTTATCTTTTGACGCTTGTGCTCTACACGCTCACAATTACGGCGGCTCGATTTGCCATTCCATTTGAGCCGGTCATGCTCTGCCTGACAGCATTGGTGCTAGTGTCTTTCGCAAATGCGCTTCGCGGCACGCCTGCCGGCGCGGGATCCGGGCACCTAGGGCATCGCTCCGCCGAAGGCGCTTCGCTGGGCTAGAGCTTGCGCGCATGAACGATTCCGCATTCCAATCTCGATCCTCAGGCGAAGGCGCAATGCGACCCGCCATCGCCTACCTCGCGAGCACTTTGCCTTGCCGTAGCGAGACCTTTGTATATCGGGAAATCCGAGCGCTGCGCCAGCGCGGATGGAACGTTTGCGCGGCAACCCTCCATGCGCCAAACACAGAAGATCGCGAGGCATGTCCTGATATCGCCACTGATCTGAGGACCGTTTATGGCCCCGGCATGACCTGGTCAGTTGTCAAAGAGCTGGTTTCCCATCCGATGCGAACGGCCGGAGTCATTTTTCGCGCTTTGAGCGATGCGTGCTGCCCTGGCGAGAAGATGGGACCGTCCAGTCGTCTCAAATTGCTCGGCCAGGCGGTCGCGGCGCTTGCACTGGCTAGTGCGCTGCGCGCTCGTGGCGTTCGCCATATTCACTGCCATTTTGCTCATGCGCCGGCGACCATTGGGATGTATGCCGCGCGACAACTTGGAGTGACCTTCAGTTTCACAGGCCATGCGAATGATTTGTTTCAGCGGCGCTCGCTGTTACTGAAGAAACTCGAGCGTGCCGCATTTGTCTCCTGCATCAGCGAATGGCACCGCGATCTGTATCGCGAGGTTCTTCCGAGGCCGGACGATATTTACCGCGTGATTCGCTGCGGCGTGGATGTTGATTCCTGGACGCCAAATCGTGACTCATCGTCGGCTCCTCCTCTTCGCGTTTTGACCGTCTGCCGGCTCGTGGAGAAAAAGGGTATCGATACGTTACTCAAAGCGCTGGCCGAGTTTCGCCAACAGCATGGCATCGCCTGGCGCCTCACGGTCGCGGGCGATGGGCCGCAGCGGGAATCGCTTCATCGCCTGGCAAAAGAGTTGAAGTTAGAGGATTCCGTCAATTGGCTGGGATCGGTCGCCAACGAGCAGGTGCCGGCGCTGTTGAAGGATGCGGATGTATTTGTGCTGCCCTGCCGAACGAGTTCCGCCGGGGATCGCGATGGCATTCCGGTCGTGCTCATGGAGGCGATGGCTTGTGGCGTTGCCGTGATCAGTGGTGATTTGCCGGCAATCCGTGAATTGGTTCAAGATCGACACAGCGGTCGGTTAGTTGATGGGACCGATGCTCCAGCATTAGCAAAGGTGCTCGCGGAATTGGCTGCAAAGCCCGAGGGGCGCGCCCACGTTGCGATGAACGGCCGGCACCGCGTAGAAGAAGAATTCTCGCTGGCGGCGAATATCGACCGGCTGGAGTCTGCTCTCGAAGCAGCAATTACGTTGTCCGCCCCAAAGCCTGCGCCGACAGAATTGTCACCGCGTCCATCGAAGCTGTTGGCCGGAAAGGGTTGATCCACACGTGCGATTGCTGGTGGTCATTGTCAATTTCCGCACCGCACCGCTGGTCATCGATTGCCTGCGGTCGCTCGATCAGCCTATGAGGGAGATTCCCGGCGCGAAAGCAGTGGTGACTGACAACGCGTCCGGCGATGATTCAGTTGATGTGATCAGCAAGGCGATCGTCAACAACCGCTGGAGCGAGTGGGCTCAAATGGTTCCGCTGGAATCCAACGGCGGCTTTGCCTGGGGGAACAATAAAGCCATCGAACCGGCTCTTGCTTCCAATGATCCGCCTCAGTTCGTGTTATTGCTAAATCCCGACACGATCGTTCGGCCGGGCGCGATTTCATCGCTGCTCGCCTTCATGGAAGCGCATCCGCAAGTTGGAATCGCTGGCAGCCGACTCGAGCATCTGGATGGGTCGCCCCAGCGGTCGGCGTTTCGTTTCCATTCCGTCCTCAGCGAGCTCGAATCCGGTTTTCGGCTGGGATTCTTATCTCGCGTGCTCAGCCGCTCCGTGGTCGCGCCACCGGCGCCTCAAGAAGCTTGTCAGACCGACTGGGTCGCGGGGGCAAGCATGATGATCCGCAAAGAGGTTTTCGATGCGATCGGGCTGCTGGACGACAAGTATTTCATGTATTTCGAAGAAGTGGATTTTTGCCTTCGCGCCCGGCGGGCCGGGTGGAGTTGCTGGTATGTCCCGCAGTCGCGGGTTGTCCATCTCGTTGGGCAAAGCTCCGGCGTAACCGATGTAAAACAGTCGCGAAAACGCCGGCCGGCTTACTGGTTTGAATCGCGCCGGCGATATTTCCGCAAGAATCTCGGACGTGTGCGCACGCTCCTGGCGGACCTCGCCTGGACCGGCGGTTTTGCGATTTATCGACTGCGACGGCTCATTTGGCGCAAGTCGGATGCCGATCCTCAATATTTCCTGCGTGATTTCGTCCGATACAATTTACTGGGCGCGCTGAAACAGCCATGACTTCAAGTTCGGCTGCCAATCTCGAACTGTCGACGCCTGCGCAAACGACAGCGCAGCGCGGCTCGCGGAATATCAATCCGCCGGGCATCGGGCTCTTTGCGCTGCTCCGCGAAGACTTCCGCACCCATGGAAGCGCCTGGCTGGAACAGGGGTTCTGGGCCGTGGCGGTCCATCGTTTTGGTAACTGGCGAATGGGTTTACGCCCCAAGCTGATTCGGGCGCCTTTCAGCTTGCTATATCAGTGGCTTTTTAAATGGGTGCAATGGACGTGTGGCATCACGCTGCCTTACACCGTGAAGCTTGGCCGTCGCGTGCGCATCTGGCATCACGGAGGTATGGTGCTGAATGCCGAGTCGATTGGCGATAATGTTCATATCCGCCAGAATACGACTTTTGGCGTAGCCCGGCGCGACCTTCTGCATCAGCTTCCCACGATTGAGGATCGCGTGGATATTGGCTGCGGAGCCGTGATTCTCGGGCGCATCACGATCGGCCATGATTCGATCATTGGCGCGAACAGCGTCGTGTTGAGCGATGTTCCGCCTTGTTCGGTGGCGGTTGGAGCACCCGCGAAGGTAGTTAAAACGATCGAGCCGGCAGCGAATTCATAAAGCTTTGACGGCAATTTGGAAACAGACGTGAATCACATCGGCGTCATCGCAATTGGCCGCAACGAGGGACAACGCCTCGAAAAATGCCTTGCGTCAGTCATTGGCCAGGGAATGCCGGTGGTCTACGTCGATTCGCAATCGAGCGATGGAAGCCCGGAGCTGGCTCGATCAAAGGGTGCGAGCGTCGTGAATCTGGATATGTCGGTGCCGTTCTCGGCGGCACGGGCGCGCAACGCGGGTGTCGAGCGATTGTGCGCCATCGCTCCCGATGTGCGATACATTCAGATGCTCGACGGCGATTGCCAACTTGTGGCGGGCTGGATTGAGCGGGCCGCGGACGTGCTGGATGCTCAAAAGGATGTTGCGGTCGTTTGCGGCCGACGCCGCGAGCGCTTTCCAGAAAAGTCGATTTACAATCGCATCGCAGATCTGGAATGGAATGCCCCTGCTGGCGAAGTTAAAAGCTGCGGCGGCGATGCGATGATGCGTCTCGAAGCCTTTTCACAGGTCGGCGGTTTCGATCCGACGGTCGTCGCGGGCGAAGAGCCGGAATTGTGCCAGCGATTGCGTCAGAAGGGCTGGAGGATTCTGAGAATCGATGCGGAGATGACGTTGCACGATTCAGCCATGCTGCACTTTGGCCAGTGGTGGCGGCGCACGGTCCGCAGCGGATATGGCGCGGCCGATGTCGCGGCGCGATTCGGCCAGCAGGGGCTATTTGTAAAGCATGTGCAAAGCGCGCGGCTATGGGCGGCTTGGCTGCCGATGGTGATAGTCGTATGCCTTGCGGGAAGCATTGCATTGGTCGGCCGAACACAATTGGCGATGAGCGGATTTGCGCTTGCTGCGGTCCTTTTGTCTCTCTTTCCACTGCAATGGCTCCGGATCACATTGGGTGCGCGTCGTCGGACATCGAGCATTGGGGATGCAATGATTTATGGCCTGCTGACGCTCATTGGGAAATGGGCGAATCTGTTTGGACAGTGGCAGTACCGCCGCGACCGTGCGGCGGGCCGACTGGCACGGGCTATCGAATATAAGTCTCCTGTTGCTGCTCCCGTCCTGACGGGTGGGCAAACCTCAGCCCTGCAGCACGGCAACTAAAAGGCTTCAATGCGTGATCCTGATTGGCAAGCTGACTTGCGGCGATATCCCCGCCGGCCGTTCCTCAAGGAACAGTCGATCTGGGCGATTGCCGTCTATCGATTTGGCCGGCGCAACGATCGGCGGAAGCCCGGCCTCGTGCGCTGGATCGGCGATCGATTCTACTGGATGTCGTTTCGCTTTTTCGAAACGCTTACGGGCATCAGCATTCCAAAGAGCGTCGAGATCGGCCCGGGTCTCCGCATTTACCATTTCGGAAATATTTTCATTCATCGCGATGTGCGAATCGGCAGCAACTGCACGCTTCGCCAGGGAATCACTATCGGCAATCGTCACGATGATGGTCCGGTGCCGGTTCTCGAAGACGATGTCGAGCTGGGTGCCTATGCCCAAATCCTGGGCGGCGTTCGCATTGGACGCGGCGCGAAGATCGGCGCCATGAGCGTCGTGCTTAACGACGTGCCTCCGGGCGCCACGGCCGTTGGCATTCCGGCAAGAGTGCTGGAAACACAGGAGGCGTGAAGGGTGATGGACGAAGTACTTGGGTTTCGCAAGGCCACCGAATAAATAATGGCACACGGTATGTGTGGCGCGCCGAATGGAAATGAATTCAATGGACGGCAGAACCGCAGAAAATGCTCAGACATCCAGGCGATATCTCCTGGTGACGCCCTGCCGCGACGAAGCGCAATATGCGCGGCGAACGCTCGACAGCATCGCAAAGCAAACCATAGCGCCAGCGCTGTGGATTATCGTCGATGATGGCTCAACCGATCAGACGCCTCAAATCCTCGCGGAGTATGCTGCAAAGCTCCCCTATCTGAAAATCATCCGGCGCGAGAATCGTGGCTTTCGCAAGCTCGGCGGCGGCGTGATCGATGCGTTCTATGCCGGGTATGACACGATCAACCCGGCCGATTTTGACTATGTCTGCAAGTTGGATCTCGATCTGGATCTGCCGCCACGATATTTCGAAACCTTGATGGAGAAGATGGAAGCCGACCCGCGAATCGGCACATGCAGCGGGAAGCCTTACTTCAAGGATTCCTCTGGTCGGCAGGTCATGGAAACCTGTGGCAACGAGAATTCAGTCGGCATGGTGAAGTTTTATCGAACCCAATGCTTTACCGAAATCGGCGGCTTTGTTCGGGAACTGATGTGGGATGGCATTGACTGCCACCGATGCCGGATGCTGGGCTGGGTAGCCGCGAGTTGGGATGACGCAGCACTCAATTTCGAGCACCTTCGTCCCATGGGCACAAGCCACAAGAACTGGTGGACCGGGCGGACCCGTCATGGAATCGGGCAATACTTCATGGGAACTGGCCTGACCTATCTCTTGGCCAGCGCGGCTTTCCGAATTACTCACCCACCTGCGGTGATTGGCAGCGCGGCGATGGTGTGGGGCTACGTCCGAAGTTGGGCAACGCAAAAGCCGCGCTATGCCGATTTGTCGTTCCGCCGCTTCTTACGTCGCTACCAATGGCTGTGCCTGATTAAGGGTAAAGACCAGGCGACAGCCATCATTAACGATGAGCAATCAAGATTGTGGCTTGGCTCACATAAGTTGATCCAGCCGGCCTCAAGTAAAAATGGGTAATCTGTTGTGTCGCCAACTCTGTAGAGCCTGCCGCGATATTCTCGGACCTTCACCGACCGTAAAACGTTTGCCTACAATATTTTGTATGGCTTCCCCTTCGCACCTTGGCCGATAAAGTCCCTTGGCTGAGACGAACTGCGGCCACATTATTTCAGTTGCTTTCTACGGGCGTGAGGGTGATAGTTGGGCGTGCGCTCCGTAGGCTACTTAACTTTAGCTGGGCCTGTTGGCACGAGATTCGGTAGTCGGGACGAGCGGCGGGCAACCGCTAAGATTACAGGTCAAACTTTGGGTTGTGTTGTAGACTAAATGGAAACCTCGCGCGACGCTCGGTCATTTTGCCGTGAGTGCTGGTCTGGGTAGAGAGCCTGTATGGATTTGAAGTACCGGGAGCAAACTTGGGAAGTAGAGGCGTCGGATCTCACATTCCGTCGCCGGCGCGAGAGTTTCCGAACTCACCGTCGAAAGGCGTCAAGCTCCGGCCCATCGGCCGCCATCCGCCGACTTCCCTTTGTGGACCTGCTGGGGATTAAGGTTCACGCCATTCGAGAAAGTGAATGCGTCAATCACATTCTCGATGAATTAGACGCCGGTAATGGTGGCGTTGTTGTTACCCCCAACCTCGACCATCTCCGGCGATATCTTCACGATGTCAATTTCGGCGCGCTTGTAGCCGAGGCCGACCTGGTCGTTCCCGATGGCATGCCTCTGGTGTGGGCCAGCCGACTGCAAGGGACTCCCCTTCCTGAGCGCGTTGCCGGTTCAAATCTCATCTCAAGTTTGTCGGCGGCCGCTAGCAGACGTGGCCGGTCTATTTACCTTCTGGGCGGTGCTCCCGGTACGGCTGAAGGAGCTGCCCGCGTGCTGCTTTCTCGCCATCCCGAACTGAAAGTTGCCGGCTACTACTACCCGCCGCTGGGTTTTGAGCATGATCCCAAAGAGATGGCGCAAATTATTGCGTCGATCTCACAATCCGGACCGGACATCATTTATGTTGCATTAGGTTCACCCAAGCAGGAACGGCTAATTGCGCGACTGCGTCCCATCATGCCCGGCGCCTGGTGGATGGGCGTTGGTAATAGCTTCAGCTTCCTCTGCGGGGACGTGCGAAGGGCGCCGGTTTGGATGCAGAAGGTTGGCCTTGAATGGTCGCACCGCTTGTTGCAGGAGCCGCGCAGGCTTTTCAAGCGGTACATCATGATCGGGGTTCCCTTTGCCACCCGGCTGCTGAGTCGCTCGGCGGTGCGCGGCGTTGGGAATCGACTGACCCGAAAGCAAGGCGGCGGGTTGATTGGTCGAGTCCCGGTTCACTCCGTCGACGAGCCGATCGCGGATCTGGATTTTCAGAATCCTGGAACTTCAGTTGAAACCGTCCCAACAAACAGCACAACTGCCGCTCCACTCCAACTGATGCGGCCAACTTGGACTGCCAGTTCTGATTCAGAGCCAGACGATGCGCCTCTTTCGCGGCTGCGCGCCATGATTCTGCTCGGCGGTGCTGTTCGAGCCAATCCGCTCGTTGCTGCGACAGGCCGATCGGTACTCGACCTTCCGCTGGATGAGAGCGGCTCGGTTTTGAATTTCTGGCTCAAGCAGGCTGCCGACGTCGCACGCGTTGCCGGGATTGAAAAACTTCCTGTGCGCGTGATGGTCAACCAGATGTCGCCCGACCCATGCAGCGCCGATGTTAAATATCTGGGCGCATTCCGTGTTGAGCGAGACCTTTCCGAATATCGCGGAACGGGCGGCGTATTGCACGACCTGGCCCGGGATTATCACGACGATGATCTGCTTTTGGTGGCGAATGCCGCGCAGGTGCTGCTGGATCCGATGTCGCGCGTGCTCATGGCACTGTGCCGCAAGCGCGCGGATGTTGCTGTGATTTCTCACGATGACGGAACACCGAGCGGAATCATGCTGGTCCGCCGCAAGACATTGCGCATGTTGCCGGCAACTGGCTTCGTGGACATGAAGGAACAGGGGCTTCCGCTGATCGCATCTCAGCATGATGTGCGCGTGGTGCGTCGTCGTCGTCCCACCGGCTTACCGATTCGACTGCTGGACGGCTACGTTCAGGCGCTGCACTATTACCATCGGCGTCGCGCTGGGGCGCATGGTTCGATGATCGATCCATTGGCGGAAGACTGGACGCCAGCTTTCTCATTGGTTGAGCCAGGCGCTTCGGTCGATCCATCTGCACGGATTCACGATTCGATCGTGCTGGCTGGTGCCCGCGTGGAAGCGGGCAGTGTGCTGGTTCGCTCGCTGGTTTGTCCGGGTGCGGTGATCCGTCGCGATCGAACGGCCGTGGATGAAGTGATCCGGTCAGAGAAGCGGCCGCGCCGGGCGCTTGCCGGGTTGGGCAAGCCGATCGCCGCTGCGTGGTAGCAGAATCTCAGCCGCCGCGCTTTACTCCGATGCAAACCTTCTTTAATGATCAGCCCATTGGCCTTCCCCTTTCTCCCGGCGACAAAGGTCGACGACCGGGCCACAGCATTTGGCTGCCAAGCCGAGTGGATCGGTGGACGCCTTGGCATGCGGTCGCCGCCACCCTGATGGCATTGATGGGTATTGCAGCGACTTGGGAAGCCTGGCGCGATATGTTCGACTGGGCGCGCCTGGACGAAGAATACAGCCATATCTTTCTGGTGCCTGTCGTCGCTCTATGCATGGTCTGGGTGCGGCGTCATCGATTCCGATATTGCAAGCCCGCGGGGACAGGCTTGGGCGTTCTTGTAGCGCTCGTGGGCTATGCGGTTTACGATTACGGCTATTACCACGGCACCCAGTCACTTTGGCATGGAGGGGCAATTCTTGTCGTGCTCGGTTGCGCTGCCTCGGTGCTGGGCCGACATATGTTCTTCCGATTCTTCCCAGCGATCGCAGTCCTCATTTTTTTAATTCCGGTGCCGGGATTGATTCGCCAGCGCATCGCGCTTCCGCTTGAAACGTGGACTGCTCAAATCTCGCAGCATGTCTTTGAATTGATTGGAGTTGCAGTTGAGAGATCAGGCAACCGATTGAGCATCAATGGTCAACCGGTAAACATTGCCGAGGCATGCAATGGGTTGAGAATGGTCTTCGCACTAATTTTGATCTGCTACGCCTTTTGCTTTGCGTTGCCCCTTCGAAACAGCGTTCGATTTGTACTGTTGGCAGTTAGCCCGCTGGCCACTATCTTTTGTAATGTGCTCCGTATTTTGCCGACGATTTGGATTTATGGATACCATTCGAAGGCGGTCGGTGACGTCTTCCACGATTATAGCGGTTGGTTGATGCTGCCGATCTCGTTTCTGATGTTGTTGGGAGTCATTCGAATCCTTCGATGGGCGATGATTCCTGTCATGCGGTATACCCTCGCATCGTAGAGTTCGGTACGGCTCTTGTAGACAAAAGGCCGATAAGACCAGACATCCGGGCCTCTGGAGTCGACTCAATATTTGACCTGAACAGATGACTTCACGCGGAATCATCTTCCTTTCGCCCCTGCTTTGCCTGTTCGTCTTGGCTGGCATTGCGGCCGATAATGCGCACCACGTGCGCCCACAGGATGCGGCCCCCTATCACGCCAAGGCCCGGCAGGCGATTGAAGCGTTTCCATATGTCATTGGCTATTGGACCGGCAGCGATGAAGCCGTCCCCACAGCGGCCGTCAAGATGTTGCGTCCAAACGTGATTGTGAGCCGGAAGTATAAAAAGCAGGCGGCGAACTGGCGAGACGAAGTGCAGGCCGATCTGTTGATCGTGCAGTGCGGTGATTCGCGCGACATGGCGGGCCATTATCCTCCGATATGCTACCCCGCCAGCGGAGAGCCCCTCATCAGCCAACGCGAATTTGCGCTAAAAGTAGGTCCGATTACTATTCCCGGAACCGAATACCTTTTTGATAATCGCCAGAAACAGGCCGGCATGCTCCGGAAAAGCGTGTACAATTTCTTCATTGTCCCGGGCCGAGGTGTCGTGCCGGACATTTCAGGCGTTCGCGCTGCCGCGGGGGATTACCAGCGCCGCTGTTTTGGCGCAGCGCAGTTTCAGGTGGTCATGAATGGCGATCTGCCTCCTGAAGAACGCGATGAAATTTTCAAGACATTGATTGGCGCCGACCCCAGCCTGGTCCAGGTGCTCGACCCTCGATGAATTGACTGTACGCCTCGCAAGGCAATGGAAGCATCAATGAGCAACGAAATCCAAATTTCTCCGTCATCTAACCTCCCGACTCCGACGCCATGGTCCACGGCATTGGTTTCGACCCGCCCGCCCCAGCAACAGAGTGGACTGCTCAAAGTCCACCAATTGTTGCGTGGCCGGTACGGCGTGGCGATCCTGCTGGCGGCGATGTTCGCGGCCGCCGGAGCAGCGGCTGGCTTCCTACTCCCCCGCCCCAGCTATCAGAGCGTCGGCCTGATCGAAATTAAGCCCGTCACTCCGACCCTCGACGACTGGGATCGCGTGATGCCGATGTATCAGTATTACGTCTCCAGCGTTGTGCAAAAGATCGTGAGCGATCGCTTCATTACCGAGGCGATCAATGATCCGCGATGGAAGCAGCATCGCCCCAATACACCGACGCCGGCCGCCCTCGCGGAATTCAAGCAAGCCATCAGCGCCAAGTATGTGCCCGGAACTACGCTGATCCAGGTGACTTATAGCTCCGATGCCAAGGATGCCAAGCTGATTTGCCAGGATGCTGTTCAATCGCTCATCAAGGCATACGACACCAACTACGTCGACGATCACGAGAGCGACTACCAACTGGTCGAAGGTGTCTACAAACGCAAGATCACGGATGACAACGCCAAGATCGCTCAGACTCAGGAAGAACTTGCCAAGCTTACAAAGAATGTCGGCGAAGATCCGCAGACGATGATTACGACGCTTTATCATGAAATGGCGGGTGTGGAAACCAAGATGCAGGAGGCCGAAGGCACGCTGACCGACGCCCGCATTGAATTGAAAAAGGCACGTGATTACCGGGTTGAAGAGCTGGCCCGGGTCGATCCAGTTCTCGCCACGACGATTGCGCAGAGGGCCACCCTCGAAAATCAGCTCGGTGATTTGATGACGCGCCTTGGCGCCGCCCATCCGCAGGTCCGCGAGCTCAAGCAGCGGATCGACAATGTGAATCAGCAGGTCAACCAGATCGTTCGTGACGATAACGCCAACTACTTCATCAAACAGCGGCCGGACGCCAGTGGCGGCGTTTTGATTCCCAAGGATTTGAGCACGCTTCAGACTGCATATGACGAAAAGAAGAAGAATCTAGACCAATACCAGGAGCAGATCGAGCGGCTTCAAAGCATCAGCACCCAGCTTGCAACCAACCGCAAGCACCTTCAGGACCTTCAAGACGACCTGGCGCAAAACCGCAAGCAGCTCGAAAAGCAGGAAAACATCCACGAGATCGCCAAGTCTTTCACGATCGTCGATCAGGGAGGCCAGGCGACAGTTGGAAACGATCGGCGTGTTGCGTTCAGCGCGCTTGGTTTTCTCGCGGGTGGCGGCCTGCCCATCGGTTTGATGTTGCTGGCCGGCCTAATGAACCCGCGAGTGCGTTATTCTGATGAAACTTCCCGCGAAGTCTCGGGTCTGACGCTCCTTGGAATTCTGCCCGACCTGCCTGATCGTTTGTCCGATCCTGAGCAGGCATCGATCGCCGCGCATTGTGTGCATCAGATTCGCACGATGTTGCAGATCAACAATCACACGCAGGATCGTCGCGTCTTTGCTCTGACCAGTGCTGCCCCGGGCGATGGCAAGACCAGCCTGACGCTGGCTCTTGGCCTGTCTTATGCAGCGTGCGGCACCAGAACTCTGCTGATCGATTGCGACCTCGTCGGCGCCGGCTTGACGACCCGAATGAACGTCAACGTTCCAGAAGGCGTGCTCGAGGCGATCGCCAACCGCTCGCTGCTGGAATATGTCCGCACGACAGACGTGGCCGACGTGGCGATTCTCCCGGTCGGTACCAGCAATACGTTGCATGCCAGCACGCTCTCTCCCGCGGCCCTTCGCCGGCTCGTGGACGAGGCCAAGAAACACTTCGAGACAGTGCTCATCGATACTGGCCCGATCCTCGGCAGTATCGAGGCCTCGCTGGTCTGCGCCGCGGCCGACGCGGTGGTCCTGTGCGTCTCGCGCGGACAGCAGCGGCCGATGGTCGAAAAAGCAATCCAGCATCTGACGTCGATCGGCGCCCGCCTGGCAGGCGTGGTATTCAACCGAGCCCAATCCAGCGACTTCGATCGCTCGATCAGCGGTCTATCAGTTCGTTCCAGCAGCGCCAGTGGTAATGGCGGGCGGTTTGGACCTGTCGCCCGGGCGGTGCAGAATTCTTATAAGGCGTCATCGCAAGATTAAAACTTCGTTTTCTTGCGGAGAAAATGACAACTGCTGACGCCATTCTCGCGCCCCAGGCTCCAGATCTGCAGGATCGCGCACGTCGGCCAGCGCCGGTTAGCGGTCCTGAAGGCTCCGAAGCAGGCAACGCTCCCTCGCGTACTGTCTGGGGACTCGATCCGCTGCAGCTTCACAATCGCTATTGGGCGGCGCATGGCGTCCAAGTCGTCGCGCAAGGTGAGCCATCAGAAATCGTCGGACATGCCGAGTTATACCTCCTGACTGATCCTGGCACTTTCGCGCTGTTTCAGCTTGGGCCGTTGATGGAGGCCCTGAACTGGATCAAGCCTCAAGTGCTTTTCGTGCGATTGCACGATGCCCGCGATCGAGGCTATCGAGAAAATGTGGTGCTCGATGCCGCGGATCGTTTCGTCAAGTTTCAACGCCTCTATGATGCTTCAAGTCGATTGACGCGCGTCGCAGTCACACCCGATCGCGAAATTGCAAAACTCTGGCAATCAGCACCCGATCCGCTCAGTGGTTGGCGCCGACTTCGCCGCTTTATTCGAAAGCATGATCGCGCCACCCGATCGACCGAAGGCGCGATCTACGATCGAACCCGCGCACGCGAAGTCTCGCATTTCGTCCAAGATCTCGTGCAGATCTGGAAACGGCCCGACTCCACTGTACTCCGCGCCAAGCGATTCGGAGACGCGGTCTGGCAGGACCCGCAATCCAAAATTGAGCCAGGGGCTAAGTTCATCGGCGCTATTTGGGTCGGAGCCGGCCGTACGGTCGAAGCCAAATCCACGGTGATCGGTCCCGCTGTGATCTGGGACGATCCATCCGTCCGGCCGCCGATTGAGGCGATCGAATGGCTGACCATCGAGCCGACTACCCCGCCGCCGCCGCAGCCCGATCGTGCCGCACGCGACGGCATCGTTGGCCGCGCGGTAAAACGCATCTTTGACATCGTCTTCAGTATCGTGGCACTCGCATGCACGTTCTGGATATATCCACTTATTATGCTGGCGATCTGGCTGGAAGATGGCGGCCCATTCTTCTTCTTCCATCGCCGCGAGACACTCGGCGGCCGTGAATTTCCTTGCATCAAGTTTCGCTCGATGCGGAAAGATGCTGAAAAACTTAAAGAGCTGCTGCGCAAGCAAAATCAGGCCGATGGCCCACAGTTCTTTATTGAAAATGATCCCCGCCTGACGCGCGTCGGTCGCGTGCTTCGCCGCTACAACCTCGATGAGCTACCTCAGTTCATCAATGTGCTCATCGGCGATATGTCGGTCGTCGGCCCGCGTCCAAGTCCGCATCACGAGAACCAGTATTGTCCGCCTTGGCGTGAAGCGCGCTTGAGCGTTCGCCCCGGCATCACTGGGCTTTGGCAGGTTAAGCGCACCCGGCGTGCCGGCAACGATTTCCAGGAATGGATCAAATACGACATCGAATATGTCGAACATCGATCGTTCCTGCTGGACATGCAGATCATCTTCCAGACTTTTGCCGAGATCTTTGGCAAGATCAGCCGGTCCTGATTTCAATCATCGGCATCATCCTGGATTGTTTGGCGTGATGGCCGTGCCGGTGGCGTGATTTTGCTGGCCGGCCCAATGATGACACGGTGCAGCGTCCATGAACATTTTTCCGGCCGGTTTTGAATGGCAGGGCCTATCTGCGGGCCGAGTGTGCAGCCATGCTCGGCTACCCATGTGGGAACCATCGTGTCTTCGTGCAGGCTGATCTTGCCCTTGCCGTCTTCATCCCACGACGGGCCAATCAGCGCATAGATCGCGACGCCTGGATCGACCGCCGCGTCGTTGCTGGCCCTCAAAGCCGTGCGGTGGCCGACATAAGTTAAAATCCGGCCCACCTTCGGCCCCACCAGAATCTGATCGCGCCGCTTCATGTATTTTCGCACCATATCCTCAAGCTGATGGAGCGATACGTAACGCCCGTCGTGATAGTGAAGCAGAAATGGCACGCGCCGCTGCTCGACAACCATCTGGCCAAGTCGAGCGAGATTGGTGCTAGTGCCGGCAATCAGCAGCGCCAGCAGGGCCAGATCGGCCCATTTGACGGGCAATCGTTTGTGCAGCCAGAGCAGAAAATTCCACCATGCGAAAATCAGCAGCGGAACGACCGGCAGCATATATCGATCGAGCGGCTTGAAAATTAAGAGGGTGCCGATCGCCGCCAGGGAAAAAAGCCCCCAAAGTGTGCGATACCAGAGAAGCCAGCAACTTAGCGCGACAACGAGAATCGCCGCCAGAGTGTTGATCCCTGGCCCGATCGGACAGCCAAACAATGCTTTGGCCAGCGCCGACTCGCACAATTCCGGCAGGTTCACGATAAACAAATCATGAAATGTCCGCCCCGGGTGGCTGAACTTCTCCAGAAGGTAATACTCGTATTGGCTTACGACCCCTGAAGTGCTGCGGCGGGGATCGGAAAAAAAGAAAATTGCCCCAGCGGCAATGATCAGCACCGCGAGCAAAAGATGTCGCGAAACTGCGCGACTGCGCCCGACATGCCGGATGATGTTCCACGCGGTGGCTAGTATCACCGCCAGGATCAGGATCCACATCGCGGGGCGCATTACGACAGCGATCATTAGCCCCGCAATCAACAGCGGGCAGTCGAACCATGCAGGTCGGCCCAGTTCCACCCCTGCGCCTTCTCGTGATCGAAACGGCGCAAACAGCACCGCCTCATATCCCACGAGAAATGCCAGAACACCCAATAGAAAAGGAAGGTCGGTCAGCAGCTCGAAGCAATACCGGTAAAACAATCGACTTGCCGCCAGGCCAATGGTCATGAGAACTGCGGTTGGCCGGCCCGCGCTTAATAAAAAAAGTCGATAGGTGAGGGCAAGGCACGCGAACCCAAGCAGAAACATGACCACCAGGTCCGGCAGGACATCATCCGTATTAAAAAGTCTCGATGTCCCGGCAAATAAGAATGGCAGGCCGGGATAGGCCATGCTCTCGTGGCGCCCCTGGTAGCTGTAGCCGTGGCCGTGGAAGATGTTGCGCCCAATCGTCAGATACAGTGCGCTGTCGCGTTCAATCCTCCACTGGCCATTAAAGCCCAACGCATAAAGCAGCAGGATTGCGAGAAAAAACCACCTGCGGCGCGAGTCAATTAGGTTCAATAGCTTCTGCGGGAAGTCGCTGACACCTGCTTGGCTTGGGACGGAAGTTGGCAGTCGCGATTTTGGGAGAGCAGGTTCACAAACATCCATGAGCTGGCCTGAAAGGCGAAAGGCGGAGTATAACCCCTGTCGCCCGGTGGAGCAAAAACGAGAACCGCTGACTAATTCGTGCCGGTGCTGGCGGTATCGCCGGGCGAGGCGGGTGGTAGAAGGATTACTGCTCTGCTGTCGCAATAAACCGGTCGCCAATGCAACCGTTCGAGTGAAGCTCGGAACAGACTTTTCTCCGCTGGCAGAATTGCCATGTCGGCGTCGATTGTTGCGAGGAAATTTTCGCGGCGATGCTCATCGCCGAGATAAGTCGCGTTCCAGAATTGGCCGGAGTAAACCTGCGTTCGGCCATCCACCAGCACTTGAAAATGATCGTGCAGTCGCCAGGCGAGATACCCGCCCCACGTGAATTCATTGATCATCTTACCGGTGCGCGGTGCAACGTTGCGCGCTGCGTAATCCGCCGCCCCACAAGGGTAGCCGGCGATCGCGCGGCCACGCCTGTTGACCCATTGGTCGAGGCCGACGCTTGTTCGCGGAAATGCAAGAAGCAAAGCAACGATTGCCGACCCGACACCCAGACGTCCGGCTGTGGCCAGGAAGCGCAGGTTAAGCCGCTGGTCGGAAACAGACGACACTGCTGACACGAGTGCCGGAACGAGGCACAATCCAAAGAGCGGAGTAAATCTTCCGTGCTGAACCAGCAGCGCTGTTCCTGCCGCCAGCATCAGCCAATCCCCCGCACGAATCTGGCGCCGGAATTGTGCTAAAACCAGCGCCACGACAATCAACAGGAGCACGACGATCTTGCCAAAGCTTCCTTCGTAGAATGGCTGCATTTCCACAATCAAAGCGCTGGCTACCATCGGATCGGCGAATTGATAATACAGCGCCGTTCGCACGAACCCGCGGAGCATCGGCGTGCAGCAGCATCCCAGGAATGTCAGCAAAAGCAGAATCAAATATCGTCGGGCGCGCCGGCTTGATTCGGTCTTCGTATCTTCATCGCTCGCCCAGAACCATTCGATGATCGCGCCACCCATCAGCGCGCCAACCCAAATCGGCGCCATCAATGCGTAGAGGTGAAGATTGACAATCAGCGCCGTCAGTGGCGGAACAAGCCAGACGCCCTTCCACCGCTCGCCGAGTTGGCGATCTTGATACAGGAGATACAATACCGCCGCCAGAAGGCATATGGCCATTGCCGCGGGACGAAAGCCGTACCACGGCAAAATGAGCATCATCGCGGCACCGGTGGCAATCAGGGCCGAAGCGTATCGACCTGAGCGCGAAGCGCGAGCACACTGCAGGGCCGCCATAGCGATAAAAAGAATGACGCCCGCCGCCAGGGCTCCATGCGCCGCCAGAACGGCTCGAAACCCGCCAGCGCGCCACAGCAGATTCATTCCCATCTCGGCCAGCCAGGAGTAAGGCGTCCATGCATCGCGCATCGAGGCGTAGGAAATGCCATCAACCAGCGGCCCCACACCATCGTGGCCAAGCTGCTGGCCAACGAGGATATGCCAGAAGAGATCAGGATCGAGCGTGTCGAACAGCAGCGGCTTCACCGCAGCCATCGCGGCAAGCATGCAGACGAGCGGCCAGAAACCTCTGGGCGCGCTCCTTCCCTGCTCATCGATCAAACAACCCGACATGTCCCCCTCATCGGCTCCGATCAGAGGTTACTTGTCCAGGAGGTATTGAATTCAAAAAGGTTGCGCCACGACCGCTTCACCAGCATTGCGCAGGCGCTTTTTATCATCCTCGAAAAGCGCCAATCCGCTTCAATTATGCGGAAATGAGCTTAAGCCAATCGAAATTCCCCACCGCCATATTCGCGGCAGCTTTGTCCATGTAAACGCGCATGACGATCGTTCCTGCCGACAGCGAGAACGACTGCGATGTAACGGTCTGGTAGGAGTTCCAGCCGGCGGTCTTAGGAACGGCAATCGAGCCAGTTTTGTTGACGCCGCCGAATTCGACATGAAATGCGCCGCCGGTCATGGTGTTGGAGACGGACGTTTGAATTCGGTAGTTGCCTGCTTGTGCGATGTTCACCGTATAAGTGAGCCATTCACCGGCGCCGACGTATCCGACATCAAGTCCGGTGCCGCCGTGCTCAATGTCAACGCCCGTGCCCGAACGATATGAGGATCCGCCGTGGTTGACGGTATCGTTGTCATGATAAGCGACGCCCTCGCCACCGTTATTAAAATCCTCGGCCTGAATCGTCTGACCGACTGTAAACGGCGCCTTAAACGGCGTTGGCGACGTACTGATCGGAACAGGGGGCGGTGGCGGCTTAATAACAGGAGGTGGCGGCGGAGGATTGGATGGGGGCGGAGTTGTCGTGCCGGGCCAGTTGCCGACAAACGTTTGCGTCGTAGCGATTCCGCTACGGCCGTCATATCCGCTGATCACATAGAACTTGCTTCCAATTTTTTGCGCGATAGTTCCCGCAAGCGTATTCGGCAAAGGCGGCAGGATATACCACTTGTTTGTCGCCGGGTCGTATTCGGAGATGTTGTTGGTAGATTGGAAATCATCCACCTGCCCGCCGGCCAGTACGATTTTGCCATTCACAATAAACGTGCCCGATTCATCGTGCGATTTGGGGACGGGCATGTCCGCAAGCCGAGTCCAAGAATCGGTGGTTGGATTGTAGACATCGGTTTCCGCTTGCTGCTCGTGCAGCGCATCATGACCGATCTCGCCCCCCATCAAATAGATCTTGCCGTTCACCACCGCGCTGGTGAAATGATCGCGCGGCGTGGGCATCGGAGCAGCAGTCGTCCATTGGCCCGTGCCCGAGTTCAGATTAGCCAGCGGTATCTCGTAATGAATGCTGTAATCGATATCCCGGCTGCTTGATTCAATTCCGCCGAAGTAGTGCAGCACACCATTGACGATCTGCGCATTACCGGCGGCCATGGCGAACGGGAGCGAAGGCAACTGCGACCATCTATTAGTAGCGGTGTCGTATCGATAGACATCGCTGGTGGCGACGCCGGGATAATTTCCGCGCAGTCCGCCGACGAAATAGATATCTCCCGTCGAGTCATCGACGGCGACGCCGCTGTGCGTTTCCGGCGCCGGCATCGTGCCGAGATGAGTCCACTTGTTTGTCGCTGGATTGAAAACGTCAACAGTGTTTCCGACGCCAAACGGTGTAATAGACGTGTAGCCGCCAAAGGTATAGAGTTTTCCGTTGACGACTCGGCCATATCCTTCAAATCGACGCGCGGGCGATTGGACGCCCTGGGCCCAGTTAAAGCTCGACGGGCCATCGGTCGGCGAGACGATAAACCAATCGTAATTGCCTGCGCTCTTGATCGTGTTGGCATTGTTGTCCAGCGACACACGCAGCACGTGGACACCGGCTGACAAATTCATTGGAGCGCTGGTGACCGTCTGCCATTGGTCCCACGCTTTGGTGTTGGGGAGGACAACCGTTGGTGAATTGATTAATCCATCAAACGAAAAATGGATGCCCGCTCCGGCTGATGGGATCGCAACGCGGGCTTCGACGGTGTAAGTGCCGGACGATGGGATTGATACCGTGTAGTTCAGCCATTCGCCCTTTACGGTCGATCCGACGACCAAACCGGTTCCTCCAGCTTCGATATCGACCGACTCGCTCGGACGATAGCTGCCGCTGGCGTTGCCAGGCGTCGTATCGTGATAGGCAACACCTTCGCCCCCCAGGTCAAAATCTTCAGCCTGAATGAGCTGGCCAGGCGTAAAGGGGACGCCATGGAAAGGTAATGAAACAACGGCGCCGCTGAGAAGCCGCCGGGATTCAAGAATCTCCAGGGCACTGGTCGCAGCACCAAGCAGTCTTCGTCGTGAATTCCCGCCTGAATTGAAAGAACTCATTTACTTTGTCCCCGGATCAAAGCCATTGCGGCGGGATCATACCGACCCGCAATGAATATGGGGCAATAAAAATTGCCTCTAGACAGATACAAACGAAGCTGGCGCGCCGATTCATCTGGCAAAGGCGGCATAGCCGGTTTTCCATCGCCAGCTTTCCACCGCCAGCAACACTACTGCTCCGGCTTCCGCGACGGCTTCGCGTGGGCCTTGAGCGTGCGGATGGGCCGCTGACCGTATCGCGTGCCTTCGCCGGTGTCAGTCCCTCTCGCGCCTTCAATCGGTGCGCGCGAAGCATGCACTGCAGTACCAAGTGCATCCTTGAGGACCTTGTCGGCCGGCTTCCACCAATGTTTTTTAACGCCTTGCGTCAGCACTTTTACAGCCTCTTGCGGCGTATCCACAAGGCGGAAAATGTCTAGGTCCTCCCGGTCAATGCAGCGCGACTTAACCAGCGTCTCATTCATCCAATCCCGAAGGCCGCCCCAGTAGCGGGAGTTGTAGAGCAAAATCGGGAATGGCTCGATTTTCAGCGTCTCAACCAATGTTAGCGTTTCAAAAAGCTCATCGAGCGTGCCGTAGCCTCCCGGAAAGCAGATGAAAGCCGATGCGTATTTCACGAACATCACTTTCCGTGCATAGAAATAGTGAAAATCGAGGCTGACGGTCTGATACCGATTCGATTCCTGCTCGTGGGGAAGAGAAATGTTGAGGCCAATCGAAGTTCCGCCAGCTTCGAACGCCCCTTTGTTCCCCGCCTCCATGATTCCCGGCCCTCCGCCTGTGATCACGGCGAATTTCGATCGGACCAGAAGGCGCGCGGTTGTTTCTGCGGCTTTGTACATCGGATCATCGGGATGCGTGCGAGCGCTGCCGAAGATAGAAACCGCCTTCGACAGCCGATCGAGAACTTCAAATCCTTCCACGAATTCAGACATGATGCGAAAGACCCGCCAGCTTTCGGCGGCCTGATCGCGCACCAGCATTTCATCTTTTTTCTTCTTCATGACCTCAATGCCGGATCAGCAAAACGAAATTGATGACAAGGTAGAACATATACCCCAGCGACAGACACAGTGCCGTCGAAGCTCCGATGAGCCAGCGGCCCATCGAGACCGGAATCAGCAGGAATCCGAGAGTGATTAGTACGACGGTATCGAGCCGCCAGACGGCAGCAGGATAGGGCAAAGCTTGTGCGAGCGTTCCTAACGCAGCAAGTGAGTTCCCATCCGCCTGCCCTCGCGCGCCGAATGCGGTGAGGCCATATTGAATAAAAATCGCCAGAGGCAGCAGCAGGCAGAGATTGAGCAGCACCGTGCCAACTAATTCGCTGACTGCGATCCCGGAGTCTCCGCGCTGCGCGACATGGGTAATCGTCACGAAAGTTGGTAGCGCCAGCAGCGGGCTGAGAATCAGCGAGGCGAGCATGCCGGTTGACATCCATCGGCTGTTCATTGCCGCGATTGGGGTCTGTCTCACTGCCAGCCACGCGCCAACACCGGCAAAAGCCAGCGCGATGATCAGAATGATGATGGAAGTGGAAACCATGGATCGAGGCGCGCTATTTGAAATCTCCTCGTTGCCAGTCGAGCTTGCGGAGGCTTTTTCATGCCAGACCGCAAGGATCGATGCTCCAAGCAGCAGCAGAACAATTCCGTGCCACCAGACCAGTTCCCCTTTAAATCCAGCCATCAACACCACGATCGCAGCCGGGCATACGAAGGCCCAGGCACTGCGCCGGCGCGTCTGATCGGTCATCGGAGCGAGTAGCACCGCTATGCCCAGCGCCATGGACAAGCAGGCGATTGAAGTGCCAATGACAAGTGAAGCAACCATTTCCGGATGCTTCATGAGCACCGCGGCAAGAGTCGCTCCCGCGATGGGAATCCATTGCCCGATTGCCCGCCGGCCGGCGCTTTCTCTTTCCCCGCCCGCAAGGGCATTGATTGCCAATCTGCCGGAGACATAAAGGGCCGCGATGGCGGCAAAGAGGAGCAACAGCGTGGAATGATCTGGATCGGCCTGAGCGAGCAACATGTCCGCCGAAGTGTGCAGGCAACTTGCCGGCTTGTCCAGTCGGATATACTGCCGTCAAAGGCTCGCAGATCCATTTCACCTATGGAGGCATCATGGGGTTTTTGCTGGCGGACGCTGTAACGCCGTGGATGACGACCTGGCACGACATGTTCCACCAGGACGTCTGGTTCGTGGAAAAAATCCTGCGCTCTATTTTCATTTATGTTTTTCTGCTGGCCGGCATCCGCTTGGGCGGCAAGCGCGAGCTGGCACAGCTCAATGCATTCGATCTAATCGTGCTGTTGCTGCTGTCGAACACGGTGCAGAACGCAATCATTGGCAATGACAACAGCCTTATCGGTGGCTGTATCGGCGCGGCAACACTGCTCGTGCTCAATTACGTCATGGTGCGCTTCATCCATAAACATCGGAAGCTCGATCGTCTTCTTGAGGGCCGGCCCGAAGTGCTAATTCGTGATGGAAAGATTGACAAGCAGCATCTCGATCGTGAATTGATCACCAAGGCCGAGCTCGTAGCGGCTGCCCATAAGCAGGGAATTGGCAGCTTGCATGATGTTGATCGGTGCGTGCTGGAGCCGAACGGCACCATCACTTTCATTCAGAAGCGCCCGACTCCCGAGGGCGCACGCCACGATGAGATCATGGCCGCGCTTTCGAAAATGGCTGAGGAAATCCGGATTTTGCGCAGCAATGCACCGGCGGGCGGCGCGCCATAACGTTGCGCTTGCCAAAGCCCGGCCCCTTGCGGCTATCATTTCTCCGATCCATGAAGCTTGATGTACTCAATTCCGAAGTTCAGGAATCGGTCTGGTATTCCGAAGGGCTCGCGTTTACCTGTTCGCAATGCGGCAACTGCTGCACTGGCCCGCCGGGTTATGTCTGGATCAGTCAGGAAGAAATCGGGCGGCTCGCCGAATTTCTGAAGCTGTCGACCGAAGAGGTGATTCAGCGCTTCTGCCGCCGCTTTGGTGATCGGTTGAGCCTTAAAGAACGAAAGACTCCGCAGGGGCAATACGACTGTATCTTTCTGAAAGAGACCGATGAGACGATTGCGCCTGCTGGATTAAGGCGCAAATTCTGCTCGGTGTATCCGGTGCGTCCATTGCAATGCCGAACCTGGCCTTTTTGGCCGGAGAATCTGAATAATCGTCAAAGTTGGAACCACGCCGCTAAACGCTGTCATGGCATGAATTCAGGCAAAAGGGTGTTTGACGTGAAAGAAATCCACTCCATACGCGATGCAAGCGACTGGCCGGACAATCCGCCAACCTCTGCGACAAGAAAATAGACTTCGTCGCCCTCTTCTTTCCGTGGCGAGATTCAGCCAAATAAGGCATGATATGTGACAATGTTTGGGCCGTACCAGGTAACCGAAGAGTTGTATTTGACTTCCACCGGCGCGGTGCTGCGCGCCAAGCGTCTGGACGACGAGAAGGGCAACTACGTCGTCAAACGATTCAGCGTTCCCGCAGATGATCCGAGCGAGCCTCATTGGGATCATGCTATTTTTCTGGATCGCGCTCGCGTGCAGCAGCAGGTCGTGGCCGGCGGCGCGCGCCATTGGGCGGTAGTTTATCAGGTCGGGGTGAGCGACAGCGGCGCTTGGTTTGCCACCGACTACCTGCCTCTCTCGGCTCAAAAGCTGCTGGATGCCAAAGTTGGAGTCGGCGCGGCCGCGCTCCATTCCATTGCCAACTCGATCGTCGCAGGTTTAATCGAACTCCGTTCGGCGCGAGGCCGTCCGCATGGCAATCTCAAGCCGTCAAACGTATTGTTTGATGGAAAAGACCTCTCGACTGCAAGAGTTCTTTTAACCGATCTTGGATCACCAGCGCAGGCAGCGAAGGCGGGTGAACCGGGCGATGTGCAGGCGCTTGGGCAGCTCATTTATCAGCTCGTGATGCACGAGCCATTTGCCGACCAGCCTTGGCCGCTTCAGGATGATCCTCGATGGCAGGCGCTGGGTGCCGATGCGGATGTTTGGCGACAACTCTGCGGTGATCTGCTGGTGCCGGTTGCAGCGCTGCGGCCACCATTGGAAATTGTCGCCAGTCGGGTCGAACCACTGGCCCCCCGTCGCCCAACCCACAAACTTCGTCGAGCGTTGATTGCCGCACTCGTGCCACTGGCCATTCTGATGGCCGGCGTTGTGACGCTGACGGTGCTCGATCACTCCGCCCGCAACAAATTCGCGCAGAGCCGCCAGCAATGGTTTGGCGCCTTTGCCACGGCGATGCAGAATCCAGCGCGGCGACACGTTTACCGCAGTGATCCCACGCTTCGCCAGATCACCGAGGCGATGAGCCCTCGCCGTATTGATTCGCTGCCGGGTTCTTCGTCAGGACTTCTGTGCTGGAGTGTGTCCGACTATCGACAAGCCGTCGCAGCCAATGCGCTGGTCCAACAGGTGCAAACAGATCTAGCCCCGGACCATTGGGCTTGCCTTGCTGATGCGATATCGATGAAGGCCAAGTTCGAATCGCGCGCCTGGCCTCAGCCGGCCGACTACCTGGGCAAGCTGATTGACGCTGCCCGGCCCGGCCCGGGAGCCGACGTTGCGCCGGCAATCGATCGCCTGCTGGAGTTGACGCCTCGCATTTCTCAGGAATTAGCCAGGGTCGACGCGAGCTGGAAGCAACTTGCCGAAAAAACGCAGGAAATACAGAAGAAAGATGACCGAACGCTGAAGGCGATGGCGGTTTTCCTGCGAAGCTCCGCCGCTGCAGGCATCGAGATCACCTCGTCGGGGCTGCATGGTTTCGATCAAGTTCGCCAGAATGCGAGGCTTGCGGAGCGGCTGGCCACCGCAACGCGCGATTTTCCAAGCAATGTTGATCGTCAGCGCCTCACTCAAGACGTTTCAGACAGCATGGACCTCGACCGGCTCCAGCGAGGCGACATTGAGCAATACCTCGGCTTGCTGGCGCTGAATTCCATCCGCCGGGATGAAACTGGTGCGGCAGTCGTCGCATTACAGAAGCGATTAGGCGACACCGTCGAGTTAGTTGATAAATCGCATCCCGATCAGCGCGAACAGACGGAATTAAAAAAAGGCCAGGACAACGCACTCGCGTCTATCGCTGATTTTGGAAAGTCGGTCTTCACCGCGCGCTCCATGGCCGACGGCACATTTGCCGCTCGAAGAACGGAAGTCGAAGCAAAGATCGATTCGCTACGTCGCTTCTATCATGCCGATGGACCAGAAGACTGGCTCAAGACACTGCCGGTGCTGTCCACATCATCTCCGCGCATCAATGCCTATTGGGAAGCCTGGCGGCAACTGCTCCATGAGAGCATCGATGAAATGACGCGCGATCGCGACTTGTTTGCGGACTACAAGCAGCGCGCCGACCGGCTCCGTAATTTGCTGACGAATCTCGATAGCCAATTCCCACCGGTGCCGCGCGGCCTGAACGCGAATTACACAGCGGCTGCCGCGAATCGTCGCGAAGCATTTCTTGAAAAACTGCTCCCGCTGATCGACCCGCGTTCAGCGCGCCTTGATCCAAATGCCCAAAAGACAGCACAGGCCCAATACGGTCAATGGGCGGAGAATCTGAAAGAACTCGCAGCAGATTTCCCCATTCGCAAACAGGTGCTCCTGCTCAGCGACCGGCCTGACAAGAAATGGGAATCCAAGACGTCCTTTTGGAAAGATCCGGTCATCCAGTCGCTGGTGAAAGTGGACCTGGATCGGATCAATCGTCTTCAGTCTTTGACGACGTTGCGGCGCAACGACTTGGCCAACAAGGCAAAGCAGTCGAACGATCCTGAGGTGATGCTTGCCGCCTGGCAACTCCTGGGAACGCATCAGACGCCACCGTGGCCCGCAGAACCGGGCGAGTTGACCACAGAACTTTCATTGCGTCAGGGGATCGAACAAGCCATCAAGGAACTCCCGGGTCGCGAGGCCACTGCGATCGCGGCTGATCTGAAGACACAGGGGCCGCTGCGCTGGAAGCGATTTGTCGAAGCAGCCGCATCAGAATCAATGCTGGCCGAGGCGATTGCCGGTCAACGTGGCTCTGCGATTACGACTGAAGATGTCGCGTCGCTCAGTGCTCCGGCACGGTTCAACCTTTGGACCTATGTCTTGAAACAGGGAATCGATCGACAGAACGATCAGATCGTGCAGGATGCGGCGGCCAATTTGCGAACTGCCGCAACCGATCTGAAAGACCAGGACCTTGTCGATCGTCTCGCTCGCATGAATGATCGCGAGGCCTTTGCCGATCAGAATCCAGGAGAAGTCTTTACGACCGGAATTCTGGGAGTTCAGCCGGCGGTTGAATTCCGTCGCGTGCAGCCTCACGATTCGCGGCCGTTTTATCTGGCGACGACTGAAGTTTCATTCGGACAATTCTCGGCGGTCGTGCAAGCCGCCAATGCCTGGGATGAGGTGAAGAAGCTCCCGTGGGCCTATTCCTCGACGCAGCGCGATCCGCGTCGTGGGCCACGTGTTTGGGAATGGGCGAGCCAGTCGCCAATTCCAATGAGCTGCCCGCAATATTGGTTGACGCCGGATGAAGACAATGACTTTGCGATGCCCTTCCGCGCCGGCCGGTTCAATCGGATGGTTCTGGCTGACCGATATGGCGGGCCGCCGGAGCCGGATCATCCGATGCAGCAGATCTCGGCGCAGGCGGCGCTCTATTACGCCGCCCTTTGCGGATGCCGGCTTCCTTCGACAGGTGAATGGCTGGCGGCCTACGAGCAATTCGAAAAATCCACGACCGACGCCCAGTGGAACCTGCGCGATCAGACCTGGGAGCAGCAGCGCAAATATATGTCCGATTCAGGAAGCGCCCGCTCACTTGAAGAAGGCATCTTCCGAACCGAGGCCGCCGCACCCGGCAAGTCCGCCAAGGCGATGTCTTTTGACGATGGAACACTCTATTTCCGGCATGTTGCTTCGCCGGCCAGCGGGTCGGTCTTTCATCATCTGATCGGCAACGTCGCGGAGTACGAATGCGACGATGTCGAAGCGTTCGACTCTTGGAAAGACAGGAAAACCGCCGCGGGCATAGCAACATTCGCCAAAGCGGAATCACATTCGCTGTTTGTCATGGGCGGCTCAGCCCTTGGACCAACCGATGTCCCGCCCACGAAGCCGCTGCCTGTCGAACATAGCGACCGAGGATACGCCGACGTCGGGCTTCGGCTCGCCTTTACCGCGCCGGCCCGATCGCTGGCCGAACGCGTGAAATGGACCGTGGGGACATTGAAATATCGCTGGCCAGCGGTGGCTCAGGCTGATCATTGATCTCAATTCGACAGTCCAGAACACTCGGTTTCTTGTCGCAATCTATCTCTGCTCTTGAAAATTTTGATCGCAATGGAAAGACTGTCATCGCAATCGGAGTCTTTCCAGCCAATGAAATCCATCACGAAGCTTTCGCTTTTCTTTCTTGCCTTGTCGCTCATCGGGATGGGCTGCTCAGCACCCGCGCCGTCGGCGGAGTTCGTGCAGCAGGCCGATCGACTGCATGCCGGGGCGTTGCAGTCTGTGGTGACGAGTAACCCGGATTTGCGCGACTACATGCAGCTCATCGGGGACCGTTTGGCTGCCGCGGCCCGGCAGGTGGTGCCGAACCGCGCCAATGAGCAGCTCCTGTCTCATCTCCGTTGTCACTTGGTGAATACACCGGTCATCAATGCTTTTTACACCGGCGGAAATCACATCTATATCTATGCGGGCCTGTTTCGTATTTGCCGAAGTGAAGACGAGCTGGCTGCGGCAGTCGCGCATGAATACGCGCATGCGATCGATCTGGATGTTGAGAAAACCAAACTGAAGCCCGATCCCAACAGCAGCCTGCCGATGATTGCGTGGCAATTCGTCAACAATCGCTTCAGCCTCGATCAGCAATCCACAGCCGATGATCTGGGTTATCTCCTTTATGCCCATGCAGGATGGGATCCGGCAAAGTTCGCGGGGTTGTTCAATCGCTTGGCAGTAATGACGCCGCCCTATGCAGCGCCGGATCGAGATCCGCTTGCAGTCAGGGCATCACGATTCAAAGACCAAGCCCAAAACACGCCCGGAAATCTTCGCAAGCCGCCGGTGGCCGACCCAAAGACTTTCGAATCGCTGCAGCAGCAGGCCAATTCACAGTCGCAGCCAGTGGGAATTCCCGAAGCGCAATTGTTTCTGCAGGCGTTTCCCAACTGCATGCTCGGTGGCGACCCGCCTGAAACGGTCGCCGCGCAGGAAAAACTCCGTCCACCTCCCCCGCCGCCGACCCGGCTCGAGCCGAGCTGAGCTTTCATGGAATTATGAGCAAGAAATAATGCGCGCAAGGCACCGCGTGCCCTCAGGTACAGGTGCTGGCGGTGCAATTCTGTTGAAACAACCGGTTAAGCCGACGCCGGCTTCATGTCGGACAGCGTGCCCTTTGTGTAACCAACCGATTCAGCCAAGCCCGGCGTCGGATTAGCCGCAGCCTTTTCGAATTCAAATCCGACGTGCCCCTTGAACCCGATGTCGAGCAGCGCTTGGAGCATGCCGCGGATGTCCAGCACGCCTCGACCCACTTCGGCTGCCTGGTTTCTCCCGCGCGGGGCAACGATGTCTTTGAAATGGCAGTCGTACAGCCGGGCTTTACACTTGTGGATCGCCTCGGCCGGATCGACGCCGGCGCGCTCGGTGTGGCCCACGTCGATGCAAAGCCCGATGCGCGGATCATGATCCTTAACCGCTTCCCAAACATCGTAAGGCGACTTGAATCCGTCTTTATCTTCCGGCCCGTGATTGTGAATCGCGATCTTGATGTTGAACTCCGCGACGAGCTTGTCGAGCATCTTCATCGCGTCGGGCTTCGGAGCTGCCACGATCGTCGGCACCTCGATGTCGCGGGCATATTCGAAGGCCTGCCGCCCGGTCTTTTCATTGGAAATGCTGATCACGCCGCAGCTCAGCGGCAAAATGCCTGCATCCTTAAACTTCTGCACCACTTCCTTGCGCTCCGCGGTCGTGCTCTTGAGCGGCAAGTGCGAGTCCTTGATCGACACATAACGCAGATCCACCTGCTTGATGCCGGCGATGCACTTATCCAGCGGAAGCTGATGGAACGTGTAAGAGGCGACGCCGATCTTCAAACCCTTCCAGCGATCGGCCCCCGGCGCTACGGGAACCGGATTGTGGATTAACTCTTTATTGTCGTCCGCCCCCAGCACCGACACGCCCGCCAGCGGCCCCGCCGCCGCGGCGACGGCTGCAAATTTCAGAAGATCGCGACGCGAATGATTTGTGGTCATGAAGGAGGTCCTTGAATGATTGATTGTTCCTATACCAATACCGGAAGCCAGAGCGATTGTTAATGCTACGAGCCGCCAATGTAAGGCATGGCATCGGTGGCAAGTGCCGGTTCATCCATGCATCGTGCCGGGCTCCAGATATGGCTTGAGATACTCCGGCAGCTTGCTGAAATCGATCGAGCTTTTAACCCAGTAGTCGTTGGCGCCCTCGCGAATGGCATAGTCGCGAAATCCGGAGTCGGAGACGGCGCTGAACATGACCACTGCAACATCCTTGAGCCGATCATCGGCGCGAATGGCGTGCAGCACGGCCATGCCGTCCATCCCGGGCATCATCATGTCGAGGATCACGAGCCGGGGCGTGTGATCCGTCATCCATTTCAGCGCTGCTTCGCCACTGGTGATGCAATCGGCTGGGGCTCCCAGTCTTCGAATCAATTTCGCAAGCATCCGGCATGTATCTTCACTGTCGTCGACAACGAGAACCGTGGACTGTGACATTTCCTGCGGCTCATTTCTCCCCACGGCACGTTGGAGCATGAATCTGCAAAAAGACAAATCATATCCTGTTGCCTTCTCCCTGCGCAGGTCGAAAATGATGAGCATGCTTGAAAAACATTTAAGCCATTTATGACGGACGCCGAATTGCTCGAACAATTTGAGCAGCTCACGCTTCCTTTCGAGCTTTGGACGCATCAGGCACACGTGCGCGTGGCGTTCATCTATCTGCAGCGATTCGATTTTGATGAGGCGCTTGATCGCCTTCGCGCCGGAATCAAGGCACTTAATGCCCACAACAATGTTCCTGAAAGCGCGACGAGCGGCTACAACGAAACCACCACGCACGCCTTTGCCCATCTAATTGCGGCGACGATGCAGGCTTACGCGGAACTCGTTCCGGTGACTGATTCGCAGGCGTTTTGCGAGGCGCATCCGCAGTTGATGACGCGTCACGCCCTTCGGCTGTTTTATTCGCCGCAGTGCAGGATGAATCCGATGGCGAAGGCGACATTCATTCCGCCGGATTTGACGCCCTTGCCGCGGCGGAAGTGATCTTCCATCTCAGATTTCAAATTTGAAATTTGAAATCTCAGATGAAGCTTTGTCGTCCGTGCCTGGCGTTCAACATACGAGTGAAGCGCCGAGTAATGAGATCGGAGCGGAATCTCGGATCACCATGATCACCGCTCTTTTTTCTTGACCTGTTCAAACACTTGAGTGACCATTTATTCCTATGACTACCACGCCCATTTCTCGTCTCGGCATCATTCTGGTGGGGGTAATTCTCGGTGCGGCGGCGCTATGGCCGGAAACGGTCAACGCGGCGGGCATCCCAGCCGACCAGATTCACTGGAAAAAGATCACGCTCTCGCATGACTTCATGTGCGAAGGCGCCAACTTCGGCGACTTCAATCATGACGGCAAGATGGATGTGGTTTCGGGCCCCTACTGGTATGAAGGGCCGGATTTTACCCGCCGACATGAATATATGCCGGTCAAGACCTACAAGACCGACAACGATTATTCGAAGAACTTCTTCGCCTTCTCCTACAGCTTTAAGAACGATGGCTGGGACGACATCCTGATCATCGGATTCCCCGGCGAAGACACGAGCTGGTACGAGAACCCGCGCGGCAAGGCTACTTCTCCCGATGGACATTGGGTTCGTCATAAGATCTTTGATGTCACTGATGATGAATCGCCCACCTTCGGCGATCTGCTGGGCACCGGGAAGCCCGTGCTGGTCTGCCTGACTGGCGGCCGGGCCGGGTATGCACAGCCGGATTGGAGCGATCCCGCCAAGCCTTGGACGTTTCATCCGATCGGCCCCAAGAAAGGCTATCAGCGCTTCACGCATGGCCTTGGCTTTGGCGACGTGAATGGCGACGGAAAGAATGATTTCATCCTTTCTTCGGGCTGGTATGAACAACCCGCCAGCCTCGAAGGCGATCCCGAATGGAAATTCCATCCGGAACATTTTTTCGACGGTGGCAACGGCGGATCGCAGATTTACGCTTATGACGTGAACGGCGACGGCAAGCCCGACATCGTCACCGCCCTGCAGGCTCACGGCTATGGCCTGGCCTGGTTTGAGCAGAAGGCCGACGGCTCATTTGAAAAGCATTTGATCATGGGCTCGAAGCCCGCCGATAATCCGCAAGGCGTCGTTTTCTCCGAGCTTCATGCGGTTGATTTCATCGACATCAATGGCGATGGTCTGCCGGACATCGTCACCGGCAAGCGCTACTTCGCCCATGGCTCGCATGGCGATGTTGATGCGCTCGGGCCCGCGGTGCTCTACTGGTTCGAACTTCAGCGCGACAACGGCCAGGTGAAATGGATCGCCCACCAGATCGACAATGATTCCGGCGTCGGCACCCAAGTCGTCGCCAAGCGCATCGATGGCCAGAAAATCCCCAGCATCGTCATCGGCAACAAGAAAGGCACGTTCGTCTTCGTGCCGGAAATGGGCGCAGAGCACACTGCCTCGAGGTAACTCCGCACAACACAGCGTTAATTACGGCGATCGGCGCGGCAATATGTGTCTCGCCGATTTGCTGCGCTCAAGGGTTTTCCACTATCCCTGGCGCGGGCGCGGTGGAAAACTTGGCTCGCACAAATTTCTCACGCATTCAATTGAAAAAATGGGGTTATCCTAACTCATCGTCGCTCAATATGTTGGGGCGCGCGGCATGGCGAGAATCAACGACTGGTAGTATTTATCCTCTTGCCATGCACAAGATATTGTGGTTACAATGCTCAAGTTCGGCCGATGGAAGAATGGGCTTCCGCGGGCGGCCGAGCAACTGAAGTCTGTGGCATGGGCAAATGCCGCAGGCTTGCAAAAAACTCAATTTCGGCGGCCCGGAGGTCGCGCCACCGATTGCCCTTTCGTCGTCAGGAAGATGGCGATCCTTGCATATGATTGATCAGGCAACGCGCCCGCACCGGGCATTTGCCTGAAGCGTATTCCTGGCGCTGCTGGCGCGCGGGAATGGATTGGCAATAGACCTTTGACCGTACGGGTGCCGCATGGGCGTACTTTGCGATTCTCAAATCCGCGAACTGATCGGGATCGAACCCTTCGAAGACAACAACAAACGCCAAGGCAAGATCAGCTACGGCGTTTCCAGCTACGGCTACGATCTTCGCGTCGGCAGCGTCTTCAAGATTTTCACGAACGTCAATTGTGAGATCGTTGATCCCAAGCGGTTCAGCGAGCGCTCGTTCGTCACCATCGATACGATGGACACCGGAAAAGACCACGTGCTGATTCCGCCCAACAGCTTTGCGCTGTGCGAGACCGTGGAAACCATCGAGATGCCGCGCGATGCGCTGGCTATCTGCGTGGGCAAGAGCACGTACGCGCGATGTGGGATTATTGTGAATGTGACACCCATCGAACCGGAGTGGCGGGGAAAGGTCACACTGGAAGTGAGCAACACAACCCCGCTTCCAGCCAAGATCTACGCCAACGAAGGCATCGCGCAGCTCGTATTCCTCAAGGCCGACCGCGTCTGTGCCGTCAGTTATGCCGACAAGCGCGGTAAATATCAGGACCAGGTCGGCCTGACCCTGCCGAAGGTTGATTGAGCCTTTTCACGTCAAGCGTAAGTGTCGCAAGGAGGACTCATGTCTAATTCGCAGAAATTGCCGAGGGTTCGCTGTAGTCGCCACAACTTAATTGCTCGCGCCGCAGCGTCGTAAGCGGTCGCAACTTAAAACCAAGAGTCAAATTTGAGACGCTTTAGGCGGGTCGCGCTCGCGTTATTGTATTGACAACCTAACAAACACTTTACTTTTTGATGGATTGCAGACGATTAAGCGGATAAAACATTCAGCTATGACTTCTGCATCGACCATTTTCGCCGCTGCTCCCGTGCTTTTGCTCGTGGGCTGCCAAGCTTCAAAGCCTGCCGAGCAACCGGAGAAGATCGACGCTGCGGTTTGGCGCTCGCCGCATGCCGACTTGGTGCAGCACGATCAGCCGACGCTGGTCACGCAAGGCAGCTTGCCCCTGGTCTATCAGATGCAGACCGCCGGCCGCGTCCGCGTGATGGATGTCACCGAAGGCGGTCAAATCGCCTCTGGTCCCGCGGGGAGCCTCGCGATTGTCCGCGTCACGCCGCGGGGCGTTTATGTCGGCGACGACATGCTCGCCGCCGGCCCGCTGATGGCTAATCACCAATACCGAATCATTCTTGAAGCGCCGCCCAAGCCGGCTGGCGCACAGTAAACCATGTAGAACAAAAGCTTTTAACTGCATTCAATTGGGAAGGAACCTTAAATCATGAAGATCACGCGACGATTCACGAAACCGGCAGAAGACGTTTTCGCTTCCGTGCAATATGAGAAGCGCACCAGTCGCATTTCGAATCCCGACGGCAGCGTCGTGTTCGAGATGAACGATGCCGAAATCCCGTCGCAGTGGTCGCAGCTTGCGACCGACATCATGGTCAGCAAGTATTTCCGCAAGGCCGGCGTTCCGCAGACCGACGAAGCGGGCGAAGTGTTGCGCGATGCGCAGGGCAATGTCGTCACCGGCCCTGAGCGCAGTGTGAAGCAGGTGATCAATCGCCTGGCTGGCTGCTGGCGCTACTGGGCCGAGAAGCACAACTACTTCGACTCATCGGATGACGCCCAGGCGTTCTACGATGAGATCGCCTACATGATGCTTCATCAGATGTGCGCGCCCAACTCGCCGCAGTGGTTCAACACCGGTTTGAACTTCGCCTACGGCATCACCGGTCCGGCACAGGGCCATTACTATTGCGATCCCAAGAGTGGCGAGCTGCTCAAGAGCCGCGATGCCTATTCGCATCCGCAGCCACATGCGTGCCAACCCTTCCATGCTCCGGTTTGCACGCCTCAGGGAAAAATTCCAATCGGCCGGATCGTCTCCGATCAGCTCATCGGGCTGGAAATTTACGATGGCACTGAACACGGCGCCGGCCTGACGCGCGTGATGGCGGTGAAAGCCAACGGCAAGAAGATGGTCTATCGCGTGGTGCTGGAAAACGGCAACTGCGTCGAAGCCACCGGCGATCATCTGGTTTACGTCATCAGCTCCAGCGGCCTTTCGGGCCGATGGGTGCGCGTCGATTCGCTCGACACTTCGATGAAGATGGTGCAGGTCGTGCGCGACCCGGCTCGCCAGCTCGAGCGCGCCACCCAATCGACCAGCGCTACCTCTTCTGGACAAGGCGGCGCCGCATCGAGCAATTGGCCCGCTCCCGCCGATCCCGATGAAAACGAGCCGCAGCTCCTGCATCTTTCCATCACGCGCATCAAGCCGGTCGGCGTCCAGCCGGTCTATGACATCCAGACCGAATCGGGCCAATATCTGTCTAACGACGTCATCGTCCACAACTGCTTCATCCAGAGCGTCAGCGATGACCTGGTGAACCCCGGCGGCATCATGGATCTCTGGACGCGCGAGGCCCGCCTCTTCAAATATGGCTCCGGCACCGGGTCCAATTTCTCCAGACTTCGCGGCGAAAATGAGCCGCTCTCGGGTGGCGGAAAATCTTCCGGACTCATGAGCTTCCTGAAGATCGGCGACCGCGCCGCCGGCGCGATCAAGTCGGGCGGCACCACGCGTCGCGCCGCCAAGATGGTCTGCCTCGATCTGGATCATCCCGATATCGAATCCTTCGTGAACTGGAAGGTGCGCGAAGAATTGAAAGTCGCGGCCATGGTCGAAGGCCTGCGCGTTTTGCCCAAAGAACAGCGCGAACTGGCTACCAAACTTGGCCTCAAGCTCGATTACGATTTCAACGGCGAAGCCTACTTCACCGTCAGCGGCCAGAATTCCAATAACTCCGTCCGCATCCCCAATCGCTTCTTCAAGGCTCTTGAGGAAGATGGCGATTGGAATCTGACCTGGCGCACCACCGGCAAGGCTGCCAAGACGCTGAAGGCGCGCGAGCTGTGGGAACAGATCGCATTCGCTGCCTGGCGATGTGCCGACCCCGGCGTGCAATATGATGACACGATCAACCAGTGGCACACCTGCCCCCGCAGCGGGCGGATCAATGCCAGCAATCCATGCGTCACGGGCGACACGCGCGTGCTGACGCCCGGCGGCATCTGGCGCCGCATCGATCAGATGATCCACCTGCCCAGCCGGATCATCACCAATCTCGATCGCCAGGAAGTTCACGTCACCGAAGGCGCGTTCCCCACCGGCACCAAGGAAGTCTTCGAGCTGAAGACGGTCGGCGGATATTCGCTGAAGCTGACGGCCGATCACAAGGTCTGGACGCGCTCGCGCGGCTGGGTCGAAGCGCAGGCGCTGCAGGCCGGCGATGAAGTTCGACTGCCCAGCAAGCCGGCCTGCATTCAGGAAGTCGGTGAGCCGCAGGATCCGCGTTTCTTCCAGCTTCTGGGATTGCTGTTGTCCGATGCCAACGCAGATCTGACGGCCCTTCGTCTCGATGCATGTCTCAAAGATGGCGACACGATTGAGCGCTACTGGAACTACGCCGCCGAGAATTGGGGCGAGCGCCAGGCCGATTCGCAGGGTGCCGTCGCGACGATGGAATCGGAACCTGCATCGGCGGGCGGCACAGTGACCGCGACACTAACCAACCGCCGATTGCTCAGTCGTCTGCGCGCCTACGTTCGCAGCGATTCCTGGATGGATTCCTCGCGCGGCCGCGGCCTGAGCGATGAAGCCTTCACCGCGGGGCTCGCGGCGCAGAAGCATCTGCTTCGTGCCCTGTTCACCGCCGACGCCACCATCACGCAAGGCACGCTGGTTCTCCACAGCGGCAGCCGGGAACTGCTGGAAGATGTGCAACTGGTATTGCTGGGATTCGGCGTGCAGAGCGCGATCACTACCGAATCTTCCGATCCTCAAACGACATTTGTGACCGACGGCGGAGCCGTCGCAAGCGGAGCGCTGCTCGCTCGAAGCGGGCAAAGTATCCCGACCTCGCCAACTGGCGGGGACGCATCAGCTCAGCGCCACGGCTTGCGTATCGAGCCGGGCAGCCTCCGCTCTTTTGGAAAACAGATCGGCCTTCTTCCGGGCCGCAAGCTCCATCAGCTTGCCACCGCGATCAGCTTCGCGATCGCCAAGCCGGAAGAAGCCGGGAATTTTGATGCTGTCGCTTCGCTCACGTCGCTGGGCGCGCAGCAGGTGTTCGATCTGACCGAGCCACACACCAGCTCTTTCATCGCCAACGGGCTGACGGTGCACAACTGCTCGGAATACATGTTCCTCGATGACACGGCCTGCAACCTCGCATCGCTGAACGTGCTGACCTTCTTCGACGCCGAGGGGCGGCGCTTCGATGCCGAGGGATTCAAGCATGGCGTGCGGCTCTGGACGATCGTGCTGGAAACCAGCGTGCTGATGGCCAGCTTCCCGTCCGAATCGATCGCGCGTCTTTCTTACATGTTTCGCACGCTCGGCCTGGGCTACGCGAATCTGGGCGCGATGCTCATGCAGGCGGGCATTCCCTACGACAGCGAAAAGGGTCGCGCCATCTGCGCCGCGATCACGGCGATCCTCACCGGCGAGTCTTACGCCACCAGTGCCGAGATGGCCCGCGAGCTGGGCGCATTCCCCGCCTACGACCAGAACCGTGGCGAAATGCTCCGCGTGATGCGCAACCATCGCCGCGCTGCGTATGACGTGGTCAACAATTCCCCCGCACGAAAAGCCATCGGCGGCTATGAACATCTCGACATCGAGCCGGTCGGCATCGATGCGGCCCAATTTGCCGACAACGATCCGATGGCTCCGCGATCGCTGCTGGCGTCGGCCCGCGATTGCTGGGACCGGGCGCTGGTGCTTGGCGAGAAGCATGGCTATCGCAACGCCCAGACCACCGTCATCGCCCCTACCGGCACCATCGGTCTGCTCATGGATTGCGATACCACCGGCGTCGAGCCGGACTTTGCCCTCGTGAAATTCAAGAAGCTGGCCGGTGGCGGATATTTTAAAATCGCCAATCAGTCGCTCCGCCCCGCGCTGGTCAACCTCGGCTATGAGCCGGCGCAGATCCACGAAATCCTCCAGCACGTCATGGGCACGCTTACCTTCCAGGGCGCGCCGCATGTCAGCTACGATCGGCTCAAGGACCTGGGCTTCACCGATGCCGAGCTGGAAAAGATCGAATCGTCGCTGCCAAGCGTGTTCGAGATCGGCTTTGCTTTCAGCCCCTGGACGCTGGGCGAAGAGGTGATGCAGCGATTCGGCATCATGCCGGTCGAATGGCAGTCACCCAATTTCAATTTCCTCCGCCGGCTCGGCTTCTCCAAGCGCGAGATCGACGAGGCCAACGATGTGGTCTGCGGGCGCGGCACCGTCGAAGGCGCGCCGCACCTGAAGGACGAACATCTGCCGGTCTTCGATTGTGCCAACAAATGCGGAAAGACCGGCCAGCGCTTCATCGCCGTCGAAGGCCACATCCGCATGATGGCGGCGGCTCAGCCGTTCATCAGCGGCGCGATTTCCAAGACGATCAACCTGCCCAATGAAGCCAACGTCGAGGACATCAAGAACAGCTATTTCCTGAGTTGGAAGCTGGGGCTCAAGGCCAACGCCCTCTATCGCGATGGCTCCAAACTTTCGCAGCCGCTCAACGTCAAGAGCGACGAAGAGCTGGAGAACAAGACCGATGAGGAGGATGAAGAGGCAGTGGAAGCTGCTCGCGAGGAAGTGGCCGGCGAAGTGGTCCGTGCCGCGGCGCTCGTTACCGCTCCAGTTTCTTCCGACAACATCAGCCCCGCTCATCCGCATACCATCGAGCGGATTGTCGAGCGCATCGTCGAACGCCCACTGCGCCGGCGCTTGCCTGATACGCGTCGCGCGACGACGCATAAGTTTGATGTGGCGGGTCATGAAGGCTACATCACCGTTGGCCTCTATGACGATGGTCAGCCGGGCGAGGTCTTCATCCGAATCGCCAAGGAAGGCTCGACGATCGGCGGCCTGATGGACACCATCGCCACGCTCGTGTCGGTGAGCCTGCAGTATGGCGTGCCGGTCGAGTCGCTCGTGCGCAAGTTCGAGCACGTGCGCTTCGAACCGAGCGGCATGACCCGCAATCCGGAAATTCCCTTCGCCAAATCGCTGGTCGATTACATTTTCCGCTGGCTGGCCATGGAATTTGTCCCCGGCTACCGCGTCGCCCATGCCCCCAAGCGCGAGAAGAAACCGGCCGCGATTGCTCCCCCGCCCGCGCCGGTCGCCCCGCCAGCGGCTCCGCAGCCGACGGAAGAAACCTCTTCCACCATGACCACCAAGCTCCCCGAGCCGGAGAATCAGACGCCCGCCCCCGCGCCCAAGAAGAAAGGCAATGGCCACCATCCGCGCATCGACCCCGATACCGCCAAGCCCTTCGCCTATGGCGAAGATCTGCTGAAGGAATCGGAGCAGCCGCATGCGACCGCCCCCGAATCCTCGACTGATCCCGTCGGTGGCGGCGTCCCCAATCTCCGGCTGACCCTCGTCGCCGACCCCGTCAGCCAGCAAGGCAGCCATCTCCAGGCCGACGCCCCCGCCTGCGACGTCTGCGGGAGCATCACCGTCCGCAGCGGCACCTGCTACAAGTGCCTCAACTGCGGTAATAGTATGGGATGCAGCTAAAACGAGGTTACCCAGTCGATGAGTTTAAGCATCAATTGGTTCCAATTAGACTTCACCCCCCGCAGTGCAACGTTGCCGTGTCAGCGATTCTCTGATTGGGAGAGCTCTACTTCTCTTATTAAAGGTGAGCTTAAGGGGTTTCAAACCGCCCGATGGGCAACTCCAAAGGCCGATGGAAAAGATGTTGTTCTCGCCCTTATCAACGGACAGTCGCGCCCAAGCGATTGGCCAGAGGAGGAATTCGATCTTTACAGGAAGCAGCCAATTGCAAAGCGGATTTCCGAAAACGCGATTTCGGAATATTTTCGCAGTCGAGGTGCGACACCTAAACGTACACGATTCGACCTTATCGTCACCCGTGCCGCCGCAGCATATCCGGACTTTGGCGTGAATCTGCGGACCGGCATCCGACTTCGTTTTTTTTCACCAGAGGATGGCCCGCCCGGCTTTACGACGAATTGGGAAGTGACCGCAGAATTCGAACGAACGCTCGATGATGACCGTCTGAGGAGGCTTTGCGACGGTATGCCCGTCCTATTGAGCGGCGGCGAAGACAAGAGCGGCATTCCGCAATCGTTGCGTGAATACGCCAATCGTTACATAGGGAAAGTGACCAAGGTCATAGACGAGCGCAATATCGAGGTGTGGACGCGGACAGAGGAACGAGTTGTACTTCCCGCAAATAGGCTGCGTCTTGAAGCAAACCCTTCTATCCTCCGAGAAATTGAGCGCGACTTGGGAAACCGGGATTATGCACGGTCAATCTTTCGCCGCATTCAGGAACTCAAGCTTGTGCTGGCTAATGGGCACCGCAACCTAAACCTCTTCCAAGATCAGATTCGCGCTATTCGAAACTTTTTTGGACGCGACGTAGGTGAGTCGGTGCTAATGCCGACCATGTGCTGGAAGCAAAAGATCGCGGTTGCAATCCGGCTTGTACCAGCGCAGATAGAACTCGGGGGTGCGCCTTGAGTTTTCGAAGCCAATTCATTCCCCCTGCGGTGTTTCAGTTCGCAGCAAGTAACGCAGATGCGACCCATTCAGATCGGTTTCGGGGTCTTCAGATGCACGGCCCATACATGGGGCCGGTCACCAGCAACGATCCCCGTATCGGCTTCGTGTTTCCCACGGAGTTTCGGGATGATGCCAACCGGCTATATCTCGCGTTGAGAAATGGCGTGGGATACTTCAAGGGGTTCGCCCATACCCTTCAAATCCCAATCGAAAAAGACACTGTCGTGCCGATTTCAGGGTTCTCACTAGCATCACACCGCACCCTCGATGCGCAATCAAAAGTATATACGGATGCGATCTTCTCCTTCATTGGAAAAGGCGGCACGAAACCTGACGTTCTTCTGGTACTGCACCCCAAGACCGCCCCTTGGCAGGATAGAACCCCGTACTATAGTTCGAAGGCCGCTCTCCTCGCCTCGGGAATAATCTCCCAAGATGTCACCGTCGAGCTCATTAGGAACGAAACTCAGTTTCAATGGTCTGTCGCAAATATTGCGCTTGCTTTATTCGTGAAGCTCGGCGGCATACCATGGGTTGTAAGTCGGCGTCTCTCGTCGCCTCAAGTTGTCCTCGGTATTGGCCAAGCTCACACCTACGACGCTGTGAAGAGGCACACGAGCAGGCGGTACGCCTTTACAACCTGCATTAGGGCCGAAGGCCCATTCGAGTTCAACGTCATCTCTAAGCCGGCGGAAAACAAAGCGGAGTACCTCGCCGCGCTCAGGCAGACTGTTGCGTCGGCGCTTGATCGAGTGAAGCAGCTTAAACGGCCTGTCGAACAAATTGCACTCCACCTACCAAAGCGATTTGGATATGAAGAGCGCCTCGCAATTGAATCCGCCTTGTCCAGCAATTCAGAGAGCAGCGCAACCCACGTTGAAGTGTTACAGGTAACGCACGAAGAGGATTTTTTCTTACTGGACTCGGCCTCAAAGACGGGCTTACCTGCGCGCGGCACTATGGTTTTCCTCGACCGCAGAAGTTGCATGCTCTATACGGAGGGTCGCGAAGAACTTCAACCTTGGCAGAATAGGGCGCCGACAGCAATAAGGGCTCGATATTTCGGAAACTCTAATGAGCAGGTTCTTTATGACTTGCTCGCCCAAACCTTTGACCTAAGCCAAGTGAATTACAGGGGCTTCAACGCAACAAGCAGCCCGGTGTCTATCGTGTACAGTTCGTTGGTGGCGAAATTGCTTGCGCATTTGCCGCCTGATTGGCAAGACAAGATTGAGCCGCATGATCGTGCGCGACTTGAATCCCGGATGTGGTTCCTATGAATCAGGAACGGAAGCGCATTGTCGTGCTTGCGGGTGCCGGGTTGGCGTTCGACGTCAACCTGCCTCTCTCTATCGAGCTTGCGTCGCGATTTCGAAAATATTTGGATGCTCCTGCCGCCGAAGGTGACGAGGAGGTTCACAACACACATCGGTCGCTCTACAACCTGATCGTTGGTGGGATTCGCTTTCAACAGGGTATCTTAGACCGAAACCCAGACGATCCGATCAATATCGAACAAATTGCCACGGCGGCCCTACGTCTCGGCCAGCGCCACGATAACCCCATCGCACCTTACGTTTCCGTTTGGCACCCTCGGCTTGAGCAAATCCAACGCGAGCATCCCACGGCACTTAGTACGTTTCTCTCGGTGATGTACGGCCAGCTTCGAGATTGGCTCACCCCAACTCGTGGCGCAGACTTTGGCTACTTTGCTTCGCTGGCGGACCTGCATTCTGAGAAGTCTTGCTTGGACATCGCCAGCTTGAATTATGACTTGTGCATAGAAACCGCGTTCACGGAGCTTGCTGAGCGAAAGTTCGTTAACGGATTTGGATCAACCGAGTGGCGTGCCGAGGAATTCAATAACTGCCAGGATATCCGACTCCTAAAACTACATGGCAGTCTTGATTGGGTTGATGACGCGTCGGGCTATGGTACCTGCTCATTGGAGTTTCCTCGGCATGCGAAAGCTGAAGAACTCGAAGGCCTGTCGCCGCTGCTGATCTTCGGGACCGACCAAAAGCTAACCGGTAAGGACCCATTCCTGACCCTATTTTATCATTTCTCAAACTCCCTTCGCTCATGCTGTGCGCTTGTCGTTATCGGATACAGCTTCGCAGACTCGCATATAAACCAGATAATCGAGCAGAGGTTCCGAGAGAATATTGCCATGAAGATGCTGCTTGTATCGCCGCATGCATCGTCTGTGACCGATTCGCAGGAATGGCTCGCAAACCGATCAAGGGTAACGCCGTTTAACATGGGTGCGAAAGCCGCGATCAACGAAAAGAAAGTGTTCAAATGGGTCAGCGACACCATCAAGGCAGCGAAGGATGAACTGCCGTTCTGAGCGAAACGCGGCCATCGTGGCGCGCATCGGTCTATTTGACGAAGTGAATTAACTCAGTGCTGCAGATTTGTGCTTGCTAGCGCCATCTCCGCCACGTCGAACGCGGCTCGCGGCCTGCCCAGCTTCTTCGCATTGGCCTTCAACTTCGCGAGGCGCTCTTTGTCCTTCAGCAGCGGTTCGAGCTTGGTCGGCATGGTCGCCAGATTATTGATCTTGATGGCGGCGCCGTTTTCTAGAAGAAAATCGCTGTTGCGGCTCTCCTGTCCGGGGATCGGATTGACGATCGCCATGGCGGCGCCGCGGGCGAGCACTTCTGAAGTCGTCAGGCCGCCGGGCTTGGAGAGCACGACATCGGCCACCGCCATCAGCTCGTCGATCTGGTCGGTGAAGCCCAGGATGTGCGTCAGGTGACGCGAGGGCGCTTCGATTTTCTCCAGCTGCGCCTTCACCGCGGCATTCTTCCCCGCGACGACGACAATCTCCAGCCCCATCGGCAGCGCCAGCAACCCGCGATAGAGCTGCTCGATCGGCCCGACGCCAAATCCCCCGGCCAGTTGCAGCAGGATGGGCCGATCGCCAGTCAGCTTCTGCGACGCCAGGCATTTTTTCCGATCCTTCTCCCGGCTGAAGACCGGATGAATCGGAATCCCCGTAACGCGGATGTCCTCTTTGGGCACGCCCCAGTGATTCAGATAAGCCGCCCCTTCATCGGTGGCGGTCGTGTAGCGATCGCAAGGCTGATTGACCCAGAGCCGATGCGTTTCAAAATCGGTCGTGACGGTGATCTGCGGGAGCTTCGTGCGTTCGTCGCGCCGCAGGCTCGCGATGATTTCCGCCGGCAGAAAATGGGTATTCACCACGACATCCCAAGGCTCCTGCTCCAGCAGCTCCAGAAAATCCTGCAGGTTGAGCTTCTCGACCAGTAACCGGATGCGATCCCTTCGCGACCGCGGGCCGCGGGGTTTATCCATCATGTCATAAAAAAACCCCAGCACATGCGGCGCCTTGTTAACGAGGTCCAGATACATCTGGCCATAAACCTTGCGAAAAGCCGGGTTGGTCAGTGTGAGCAAATCGACGTTCTTCACGATCGCACTCGGGTCCGTCTCGCGCAGCGCCAGCTCGACGGCCTGAGCCGCCCGCATATGCCCCGCCCCGACTGAAGCCGAGAGAACCAGGATCCTTTTTGGCATGAGCTTTCCGGTTAAATTCATTATCACCACGGAGGCACGGAGACACGGAGGTGTGGTTCTGCTGATACCGCGCGCCGCTGCGAGGAACGCGTTTTAGAAGAGATTATTTAACCGCAGATGCACGCAGATGAACGCAGATTAAAAATGCTAAATAAGTTCACTTGTATTTACTACCGTTGCCATAATAATTCACGAGCCAGCTGCGAATTCAATTTAGCCCTTCTTCTTATCTGCGTTTATCTGCGGTTAATTCTCTTCATCAGTGAACTATCCCTCGCATCGGCCCATCCCTTCCGCAAAACCGCGCCTCCGTGTCTCCGTGCCTCCGTGGTGAATCCTCTTCTTCAATGTGTCGCCGCTTGTTGGAACGCGAGCCGCGTGGGCGAGGCGTCGGAATTCGGGAAGTCGGCTCGTTGGACCATCAGGATATAGATCCGGTCGGCCTTCGAATCGATCCAGGCCTGGGTGCCATAGGCGCCGCCGTGGCCATGGGTGCCGGGCGAGAGCATGGCAGTGATGCCCTGCGGCTCGCGGACGATGCACCAGCCCAGCCCCCAGCCGTTGCCCGGCGTAAAGCCGGACTTCAGATCGCCGCTCTGAATGCTGGTCATCTTCTCAACCGTTTCGCGCTTCAAATATTGATGCCCATTCAATGTGCCTTCATTGATAATCATCTGACAGAATCGGCAATAATCCGGCGCGGTCGAAAACAGCCCGCCATTGGGCGCGGGATAGCGATCGTGCGAAGTCAGTGGAGCTCCGCCGAACATCGCGATCGGTGCCGGTTCCAGTTGATCACCCGCGCGCTTATAGCTGACCGCCAGTCGATCGGCCTGCTCCTGCGTCGGATAAAACGTCGTGTCCTTCATGCCCAACGGCGTAAAAAGATGCTGCTGCAGAAAATCCGGATACGACTGCCCCGACACGATCTCGATGACCCGCCCCAGCGTGTTGATCCCCGCCTGGCAATATTGCCATTTGCTGCCGGGCGCGAAGAGCAGCGGACGCTCGGTGTAATGCGCGATGAGTTGCTCCAGGTTCTTTGAGGAATGCGCCTCCGCGCTGCTCGCCTCGGCCATGCCTGATGAATGGGTTAGCAGATGCTTGAGCGTCACGACATGCTCGACCCCATCTTGGGTTTTCAGGTGCGCGAGCTGCGGAATGTACTTGCTCACCGGGTCATCCACCGACAGCTTCCCCTGCTCTTCCAGCATCATGATCGCGGTAGCCGTGATCGGCTTGGTCATCGACGCGATCCAAAAGAGCGAATCGGTCTTCATCGGCTTGTGGTTCGCGATATCCGCCTCCCCCACCGCGCTCAGATGAAGGATCGAGTTTTGCGTCGCGACGAGCGTCACCGCCCCCGCGATCTCATGCTGCTCGATCTGCTGCTCCATCGCGCGATCGATCGCCGCGATGCGCGGAGCATCCTCCGCGCGCGACGGCGCGCTCATAGCAACTAATCCCAATAGAACCCCGAAGGCGAGAGTGACCTTCCCGATGCGATGCGAAGTGCTCATGAACGGGAAGTGTAACCGAGCGCGACAAAAGCGGAAGTAAAACCTACAACCGTCAACGCGCAGCGTCGTCTTCACCCACTTTAGCTACCCCTTTGTGCGGAGCGTCCACTCCACGTCCCGCGCAAGAACACCTTTCGAGCAACCACTCGCGCCGCTCGGCGGTGGCGATCGTAGTCTCGATTTCACTCGCAAAAACTGTAAAATAGTATTGACAACTGAATACACAAATGAACCATTGAGGGTGCAGCACGACAGAAGGAGCTCGTTCCGATGTTACACCATCAAATGCGCGCCGATTCGCTGTAAGATCAGTCAGGCAAGTAGTTTAAGTTGCCATTAGAGTAGGAATGTTACATCCCGCCGAGTGTCACCTCGACTTTTGCACTTTTTAGCTGACTGAGCCGGTGGAATTGCGGTTGGCGCGTGGCCGGACCCTTTGTCATTTTTATGACAGGTCAATAAAAGGAGTCCGGCCTATGTTTCGGCT
>Ga0134128_10000341_pt1 | contig 65234 bp, 53 predicted proteins | sample KB31754_FD_96462 | JGI IMG/M metagenome (GOLD analysis project Ga0134128, IMG submission 96462) | Terrestrial soil microbial communities with excess Nitrogen fertilizer from Kellogg Biological Station, Michigan, USA - KB3-175-4 | ecosystem: Environmental > Terrestrial > Soil > Unclassified ... | reverse complement strand
GGGTTTTGAGCGGGAGATTAAGTTTTCTGCGCGCCGTTTCTGGATCTGTAGAAGTGCGCTGGGTAGACAGTTTTGGGCGCATAGCCGGGGAGCAGAAGCTTATATCCAATGGGCCATCCACGGTGGCACTTCCGTTTTCGTTCAATATGCGGGCGGGGTTGAGCTATGTAAATTGGATCCGGGTTACGGTGGATGGCGTGCCGCAGGTGGCCGCGGCGAAATTCATGCTATCGCCCAAATATACGCTGTGGGATGACTATCACACGATTAGTTGGGCGCACTATCCGGATGGATTTTACGATCAGCTGCGCTCTGCCAATCTGGATGCAATCATCGCTTACACCAAGGAAAATAATGCTCCCGTCCTGGACAATAATTTCAGATTTTACGTGGAGCAGATGGCGTGGGAGGTCTTTGCGATATATCACAAGGATCAGACAGAGTGGAGGGCGCTACTAACAAAGGCAAGCCAAGACCGGACGAACATGGACCTATGGGTCCGAAGTCCCTGCTTGAACGACCCGGAAACAGTCGAGTATCTCCAGGAAAATCTGACGCGTTATGTTCGCGAACATCGTCCTTTTCGTCCATTGTGCTACAACATTGCGGACGAACTTGGGCAAGGCGATCAAATCAGCCCCAACGATTTTTGTCACTCGAAATACTGCACCGCAAAATTTGCGGAGTTTCTTCGCCGGCAATACCGCGTTCCCTCCCGGGTGGCCCAGCAATGGTCTGTCGGCGAGCTCACGCACTGGGATGATGCGCACTTCCACGCCGTTGCGGATTGGGACAAAAGCGAATCCATGATCGGCTACACCACTACCGACCGTGCGTTTGAGGCCATCGCCCTGGCGGGAATCCGTGAAAAATATGTAACCATCGGGCAATTTAACCAGGAATGGGGCACCGGCTTTTCTGTGCCTAAAGGAAATCGGCCGCCTACCGGAGAGCAGATGGGCGCATGGCAGCCGATCCTGGGCATAGCGCGGGAGTCGCTTTCGATTCCTGTTCTCGATGAAACGTCTTTGGAAAAACAGTTTGGCTCGCTCGACCAGGCGAACGCGCGCTGGGGCAGTCTCAGCGGTCGGGGAATGCAGAACGAGCCGACGAAGTTTCAGAACTGGGGCCAGGTGATCGCTTTCATCCAGAGGTTCTACAAGGAGCTGGGAGAGCTCACGTCGACGCGGGGTTGGAACGTAAGTCCCTGGTGCGATTTCCGCAATTTTATGGATGAGAACTATGCGGATGCAGTGAAGAAGGCGGCGGATATCTGCAAGGCGGAAGACCCGTATGCGCTCTGCGCGACCGAAGGCGCCCAGGTGCCTTCCGCTTTCGGCTGGTACAACTACGAGCAGGTTGTGCGCGCGGTGGATGTGATTGAGGTCTACAACCGCGGTAACAACGTGGAAGTTATTCGCTCGTTGAAGCCGTCCGTGATTATGTTTTCAACCCACCGTTTCAGTTCCCTGCCAGGACAGGTGCCGGATTCGAAGGAACATCTCAGGCAACAGTGGGCGATTCGTCCGATCTGGTGGGGCTTGTTTCACTCCCACAATGCGGCGCTTATCTGGGACAACAACGAGGTTGAGAACCGGTTTTTGGACCCGAGCACCGGGAAACTGACACCTTCAGCCGATACATTTTCGGGTCTCTTCCGGGAGCTGCGTGGGGGATTGGGAAAGCTGATCATCAACTCCGAACGAAAGCACGACGGAATTGCCATCCACTATTCTCAAGCTTCCATACAGATCCACTGGCTTTTAGAGAACCTGAAAAGCGCACGCGAGTGGATGCTGCAGAGCGGCGGTAGGAGCGATAGCTTGTGCAGTGCTGTGCGAAATAGCTGGACAAAATTGATTGAAGACCTGGGGTTGCAATACAACTTCGTTGGGAAGAGCACGATCGAATCCGGCGGTCTTAGCTCCGGTGAGTACAAAGTGTTTATCATGCCGCAATCTGTCGCTGTCGGTGCGGAGGAGGCACAGCAGATTCGGGCTTTTGTGCAATCGGGCGGAACATTGGTCGCGGATTACCGTGCCGCCGATCTAGATGGGCGTGGACGCGACCTGGGTAAAGGCCAGTTGGATGACGTTTTTGGAATCAGCCACGGGCCGGCCCGAAGCGTCGCCGAATCCGTGCAAGGCGTGGGCGGCGAAGACGCACTGCGTTTGGAGAAAAAGGAATTGCACGGGATCAGGGCGGGGGACGCAACCGTTGTGGCCACGTCCGGAAAGGCTTTGGCGCGCAGTGGAGATGTGCCATTGGTAATTGTGCATCGGTTCGGTTCCGGATATGCCGTTTTTCTCAACATAGAAATCGCCGATTATGGTTTTCTGCGTCTCAAATCCGGTTCCAACTCCAGCATTCCCGAAGTTATGGAGGACGTGTTCGCACTGGCCCAGATCAAGCCGCAAGTGCGTGTGCTTGGTTCGGATGGAAAACGCCTGCCGGGAGCGGAGGTTGTTCGGTTCGCCAATGGAAACTGCGAGCAGGTTGCGATATTCAGAAATCCTCAATTTGACAATGCCGGCTGGGGCGTCTATCCAAAGACGTTGTCAGATAAATTTGTGCCCATCGTCAATTCACCGCTGATTGACGACGTGGAAGATGCAATTGACAATTCTCTGCTGGAAAAAGAAGAGGAAATTACGATTGAGTGGGCGGAAGAGAACCAAACCTATGATGTGCGAGGCCGGAAGGATCTCGGGAAGGTGCGCACTCAGAAGGCTGCATTGAATCCGTGGGAGCCATTGGTGTTGACTCGCTCCCCGCGGCCACTGTCCGCGCTGCAACTGGCAGTTCGTCCCGGCGCGCAGGCGGGAAATATGGTGGAGATGATCTTGACGGATGACGGTTCGGCGCCGACGGGCAGTCTCCGTGTGGTGCATGTTGAACTCTTTACGCCTTCCGGTACACTCTACAATTTATATACCCGTAACGTGCTGTTAAAAGCCACACCACATGCCGAACGCTTTCCATTTGCTGTCAACGACCCCAAGGGGAAGTGGAAGGTAATCGCGCACGATTTAATGACGGGACAGGCGGTGGACTCGTCGTTCGAGCTGGGATAATATGCGGCTCATCCGTGCGTGCCACGCATCAGCGGGGAAGAACCGGCGTATCGCCGTACGAGGCGGGAGATCAAATAATGAAGAAGAACCATTTATTCCAGATCCAACGGGCCTGTCTATTCCTCGCATTCATGACTGTCTGTATTTCCGGCAGCGTCTATGCGCAGAATCGGGCTGTCGGTTTTATAAGAGGAATGCCATTCAGCCAAGGGTATGTCGCTGGCAATACGCTGTATGTTGCCGGCCAGCAAGGACCGGATTCTCATGGCGACGTGAAGAACACGGATATCGGTGTCCAGACGGAAAATACGATTGCGGCGGTAAAAAAAGTAGTCGAAGAAGCGGGCTTCCAGATGACTGACATTGTGTCTGTTACTGTGTATGTCGCGAACCTGAACGATGTCCCCAAAATGAATGAAGTGTATAAGCGGTTGATGCCGGACCCCAAACCGGCGCGGGCAACCGTACAGGTCGCCGGTCTGATCAAAGGCGCGAAGGTTGAAATTTCTGCGATTGCGGTAAAGCACTAAGGCGGCGATACCGACAACGTCTTCAAGATGAAACCGGAGGATCTGTGAGAAACAAATATTCGCGCCGTTCCTTTTTTGCGTTGGGCAGATCTGCTCTTGCGTCGCTGGGGCTGGCTGGGTTCGTGGCTCCGCTCAATGTTGCCGCGGCGGTAGAGCCATCCATCGGCGACGAGGTCGATTATTACGACAAATTAGGTGTGAAAAAAATCATCAATGCCGCCGGCACCTACACCATGTATACCGCGTCGATCATGCCGCCTTCGGTTCAGGCTGCGGTAGCAACCGCGGCAAAGCATCCCGTTCGATTGAACGAACTGCAACTGGCATCCGGGGCCTATATCGCGAAAAAACTGCATTGCGAGGCCGCCCTGGTCTCCGCAGGAGCCGCATCGGGCCTTACGCTGGGCACGGCGGCTTGCATAACCGTGGCGAATCGGAACCAGGGCGATCATATCCCTCAGCACATTCCGCAGGCGCTGGATGGCTTGAAGTACGAAGTAATTATGCAGAAAGGGCATCGCTATTCCTACGACCACGCTCTGTTGAACTGCGGAGTGCGAATCGTGGAAGTGGAAACGATCGAACAGTACAGCGCGGCCTTCAATTCAAACACTGTCCTGGCGCATTACTTTAATGCGGCCACCAGCGGAAACATTGGCCACAAAGATTGGATCCGGATCGCGCATCAGCATCACGTTCCCTGCATGAACGACGCAGCTGCCGACGTGCCTCCAATTTCCAATCTGTGGAATTACACGCAAATGGGATACGACCTGGTTACGATTTCCGGAGGGAAGGGAATTCGCGGTCCGCAAAATGCCGGACTGCTCCTCGGCAAGCGTGAGTTGATTGACGCTGCGATGCTGAATAACAATTCCATCGACGATGTGGTTGGCAGGGCGCAGAAGGTCGCAAAAGAACAGATCATCGGCATGGTGGCCGCGGTGGATTGGATTCTGAGCCAGTCCGAAGATCAAATGACGGCGGAATTTCACGCGCGAGCGCAACGCATCGCGGACTATCTCAAGAGTGTTCCCACCTTGACGTCGGAGATTTTCGTTCCGCCCGTTTGCAATCATGTGCCCACATTGCTGCTGCGATATGACCAGAAAAAGGTAAAAATCTCGCCGCGGCAGGTTTTGGAAACATTAAGGAATGGGTCGCCCAATATCGAGTTACACCCTGCAACAGGCGAGAAATCCCCGGGTCTGCCCTCCGATGAAAACACCATCCTGGTGGGTGTCTGGATGCTGCAACCGGGTGAAGACATGCTGGTCGCCAGACATCTTCGTAAAGTGCTGATGAGCGCCGTCAGCTGACCAATTCCGGATGCGCCCGCCGCTGCCGGTTGGCTTGACAATGCAATTAGCCACTTTCGGGCTGATTTCACGTCACCAATCGCTATGTTTTTCTAAATGGTTTTGGGGTTGTCTCAGTTGTTTGTAAATTGGCGGGAGTGGCTTGGGAGATACCTGTGAGCAGTCGCAGCGAAGCACTTATTACAAATAAACGGACCGTCATTTTTTAGATGATGTATCCGCCGTCATAGGCAGGCCAATATCCTTTGGATCGGGAAGCTGGCCGGTCTGGTCCCACTGCTGCTCGATTTCATTGAAGTGCATTCCGCGCTTGATCCAGAGCTGCATGGAAAGGTCATAGTACGCCATCAGATTGTCGAGCCAGTAGGGACGGTTTTCCTGGAGCCATGTCTCACGATAGAGATCGCGAGTCAGACCATAGCCGTCGCGCACATCCTGACACTGACCATTGATGTCGGAGATAAGCGAGAGTTCCCGTGAGACGTCCTGCTTCCCTGTAGGATCGTTCTGTTCTCGGTAAGCGGTGTTATATTCGTCGACAATGTTCTGGGCAGCCTCAAATTTATAGCCGAGAAAATCCATCCGGCGAGCGCCTATTTCCATCGCATCCAGGGCGTCCGTTTCCAGTAATGGCCCATTGGCACGCGCCTGTTCGATCAGGATGATGGCTTTTTCCGCCTGCTCGCGCATGGTATGGACAACCGGCAATATTTTCGCGGAAGCGGCTTGTCCGGCGGGACTTAACGGGTCGATCCAGAAAAGGCTGGAGCTTGCGCCGCCCACACCGGCATTGAGCAGTGTGGACTGTGCGGCCATCAATTCAATCTGGGCCTGGTTGATCTTGCCCGTCCAGTCGTTATGAAATACCTGTCCATAATTGTTCTGAAACTGAGGAATATTGCTCAAGCCCGATTGCCAGCCCGCCGCAGCGCCGAAGAGGATGCCGTACCAGTTCTGATTGAATAAGCCTTCGCCGTCGTCGTACCAGACGGTGTTCAGTTCGCCAGTCGATCCCAATCGTTGTCCATCGGCGACAAAACGCTGGATGTTCGGCAGCGCGGCGACGTTATCGGGGTATAAGCGAGACCAGTTGTTAACGCCGGGAGCGACCCAGGTTTCGAGACCCGCGTCCAGAAACGGACGCAGCCACTTGTCGAATCCTTCCGGATGCGGGTTGTACTCCCATGCGATGGCGATCATATCCTTCGGAAGATTTTTCACCAGCATGGGGTCCTTCATAGCAATGTCGCCCCAAAACAAGATTCGTTTGTGCAGCGGTTGAAGCACGTTGTAGATGCGCGTGAGAAAGTCGATGTAAACCTTGCCCAACCCCTCCTGATCGGCGGCGGGTTTGGTTTGCCCTGTCCCCAGGTCGAAGGTCTCATCCGCACCGATGTGGAGGAACGGCCCGGGAAACATCGATGCAATCTCCGTGAACCACTGCTGAATCAACTGCAGGGATCCGGGTTGGCCGGGCGCGAGGACGCTGCCCTCCGGCGTCTCTGACAGTTTCGAATAAGCGTCGAACATCAGCGTGTGATGAAGGTGTCCAAAGGCCTCCTGCTCGGGAACAATCGTGACGTGATACTGCTGCGCGTACTTTACCAGTGCTTCAACATCCGAGCGTGTCATTGCGCCCTCCGGCGGCGCGGACAAGGGATTCGATGCATACGCTAAAGTGTTCTCAAAATACGGCGAATAGATGTTGATTTTATATTCGGAAAACACGCGAATCTGGTGCTTCTGAAAGGCGAGTGTCGGCATCGGACCGCGGGAAAGATCGTCGCTGACGCCGCGATACTTCAACGCCGGCCAGTCACGAACCAGTACCTTATGCAGAACGGCGCTCGGACCGCGACCGGTAATCAATTGGCCGAAAGTCTGCGCACCATAATAAATGCCCGCGCCCGTGGCTGCGATATCGTAGGCGGAGCTTCCGTCCGAAACAAGAATGTAGCCTTCGTCGTGCATAACTGGATCGAAGGTTTCGTGAGCGCGGGCCAGAATTTCCGCGGCTTTCCGGGTATCCACGCGCAGCAGGATCACCTTGACCGGGCCGGCATCGCTGTTTCGCGCAGCTATGCCGCGCTCCTTGATTTTTTCGACTAGATCCGTCGCAGCAAATTTGTCCTCGGCTTCGTCGGAAGAAGCAGACACGGAGATCCCGTGCGCCAGGGATTCGACTCCGTGCTCACTGATTTCACGCGGTATCGGCAACAACGCCAGCTTGGATGGCGGAATAGACGCGGCTGGGGATTGCATCTGTGCGTGGCAACTGGTTGCAAGGAGCAGAGCAGAAACAAGTGTCAGAAGGAAAATGGAAATCGCAAGATAACCATTAGTGATAAGCAGGCCCAGGTTTCGCTTCACTGACTAAGAATACAAGCGCACCTGGGTTCGCGCTACACGTTTATACGAGTGCTGAAGCGTTTTTGGACGAGCTTGATATCTTGAATATAGGCCGGTGAATTTCCGGCACAGATAGAAGAACCCGGAAGGATGAAAACGTGGCCACGATTCTTACAGCGAACAAACTGCTGACTCCTCTTACTGAAATCGATCAGCCTCGGGTCACTATAGAGGACGGGTTCATTACCAGCATTGAATCGCGCGGGGCCCTGGAAGCTCCCCAATATTCGGAGCACATCGATTTTCCTGGGGCCATATTGGCGCCGGCTTTTTTTGATGTACACACACACGGCGCTTTGGGCTTTGACGTGATGGATGGAACCGACCAGGCGTTTGACGCGGTCGGTAATTTCCTCGCTACCCATGGCGTGGGCGCATACCTGCCGACCACGGTGACTGCTCCGGTGGATCAGATTTTGCGCGCGCTTGAAGGAATCGCCCGGCAGATTGAACGGCGGTCGCAGCCCGGCATCGATGCAGAGCGCTTCCATGGAGCGCAACCGCTCGGAATCCATGTGGAAGGTCCATTTTTATCGCACAGCAAACGCGGCGTGCATCCGGCAGAATTTCTGCAAAGTCCCTCCGTCGAACTGCTGCAGCGTTTCTGGCAGGCCTCTGGCGGACACATCGTTCTGATGACCATCGCGCCGGAATTGCCGCAGGCCATCGAGTTGATCCAGGAAGCCAGGCGTATGGGAATCCGGGTTAGTCTGGGTCACAGCAATGCCAGCACTGCCGACGCGATGGCGGGTATTCAGGCGGGGGCCTCCAGCGCAACCCATACGTACAATGCCATGCGGGCGCTCGATCATCGTGAACCTGGCTTGCTCGGGGTGGTGCTCGATCAGAAAAATCTTTTTGCTGAGCTGATCTGCGATGGGATTCATGTCGACCCCCTGTTGGTGCGGCTCTTCTATCGGGCAAAAGGACCGGATCGCGGAATATTGATTACCGATGCGATCGCCGCCACCGGTATGCCGGACGGAGTGTACAGGTTGGGCGGAATGGAAGTGACGGTGTCCAAGGGACGTTGCACATTTGAAGGCCGGCTCGCCGGCAGCGTGCTGACGCTCGATCGGGCGATTCGCAATTTTGTCCAATATACGGATGCGCCTTACAGTACAGCAGTGAGGTACGCTTCCACCAATCCGGCGATGATGCTGGGTGTCGATGAAGTCCATGGAGAGCTTGCGTCAGGCCGGGCGGCAAATATCGCGGTCTTGTCCCCGGAAGGAAATGTGCAGTGCACGGTGCTGAAGGGAAAAGTCTTTAGCGCCGCGGGAATCTGATCACGTGGCTGTCGACCGGCATCTGTAATTGCCGGGCACGCCATAGCGCACCCTGCACCGGATCGATTGCCTCAGGAAGGATGCGCGCCGCCGGCAGTTCCCGCAGGATCGCCGCGCGCATTGCTTCGTTTACGGCGGAGACATGCTGCAGAACGCTGCCGGTGAAGGCGATCTCCGGGCATCTCTTTTCGAATTTCTGCAGGCGCCGCACAGTCAGCACAGCATACGTTCCCAGCAGCGTTCCCGCCTGATCCAGAACGCGCTTTGCATACGGGTCACCCTGTCCCGCGCATAGAGCCACTATCGGCGTGAGCGCGGAAAAATTCGGCCCCGGCGTCTGATTCGATAGATCGATCAAACTGCCGATATTCGGCAATTTCCACTGATCGAGCACTTCCGGCAGCAACTGCGTCATCTCTTCGTGGTCCAAAGCGTCGAAGATCGCGCGTACCGCCTGTCTCCCAATCCAGTTGCCGGAGCCCTCATCGGCAACCACAGGTCCCCAGCCGCCGACGTGGATCAGTTGCCCTGCGGTTGTGCGCCCAATCATGTTCGAACCGGTACCGGCAACCACCAGCACGCCCGCGCTTCCGGGAAATGCTCCGTCGAGCGCAACTTCTTCGTCTCCGGCAAGCAATATCTCACCGCTGACATGCTTTTGAAGGGCATGCAGTGTCCAGTCTGCAATCCGCGGCACCGAACCGCCTGACAGTCCAATGCAAGTGCGGGTGATGGATTGTAGAGAAATACCGGATCGCGCAGAGACCGTTTGCAATAGTTCGGCGAGGTTCTTTTCCGCTTCTTCCAGGGGAACCCGAAGAATCTTGATCGGTCCGCCGGTGGCGCGACCAAGAACGGCTTCTTCCGCTGCAAGAGCGCATACAGTTTTTGTTCCACCCGCGTCCAGCCCCAGAAAATATGCCATGACTGGTAGCATACTGCCTGCGCAAAGCGATTTCGCCGGCACAAAAAAACAAGGCCCGAATGAGGACCCTGTTTTTTTGTGCGCTTTTCTGGCGTCGTTACGGAGTAATGCTCTGAACCGGATGAGTCCCGTTGGCTGCGGTTGCGACGCAGGTTGGCTGTCCGCCCGCCGGGAAGGGAGTGTTCAGCACATTCACCAGCACTCCAGTTGCAGGATCGAGTTTGAATCCGCTGACCGTATTGTCCAGGAAGTTGGCTGTATACACATAGCGCCCGTATGCCGGTTCGATGGCGACGCAAGTGGGTCCTGTGCCGGTGTTAAAGGGTCCACCCGACAGCTTGCTGGGATTGCCGGTTGCCGGGTTGATGGCATAGGCAAACACATTATTGGCGTTGTAGTTCGTCACGTAAAGAAACTTACCGCGAGGATCGACCACCATACTGTAGGGATAGAGGTCAGTTGGGAACGGTCCATTTAACTGGGATTGCAGCGCGCCGCCGGAAAGAATGTTGTAGCCGAGAATTTCGTTCTGATACTGGTCGGTAACATACACAAATCGTCCGCTGGGATCGCTTACGATCGCGCTGGGTTTTACGCCAGCCTGAAAATTGTTTGCCGCAAGTGGCGTTAGTTGACCGGCTTGGACTGAATAAGCGTAGATCGAATGGGTTCCCTGATCAGCCACATAGAGATACGGGACAAAAGCCGTGGCCGTAATGCCGATGGGCTGCGACCCAAGAACAGGAACTCCGATCGGGAAGCAACTCTGGGGGGCCGTGAGAGAGCCGTCGCTCTGGCTAATGGTATAAACCGCGACGCAGCCCTGGGTGGGGACGGTATTGGTCTGCAGCGGATTGATATTCGGCGGCGCAACGCCGTTAAACCCAGGAGCATAGCTATCGACCACATATAAATACTTACTCGTGGGATCGATGGCCATTGCGATGGGATAGGTGCCGGGCGTATTGTAAGTGGCGCTCTTGTATAGCTTGCCATCGGTCCCGATTTTGAACTGCACAACCGCGTTGTTGATTTCATGGACGACGTAGAGCCATTTGTTGTTGTTCGATATGGCGCTGGCGATCGGATATTGACCGCCGGAATCGAACGGCGAATTCGCCACCTGTGTGATGGCTCCGGAAACGCTGTCGATCGTGTAAGCGCTGATCGTGCCTTCACTGTTCTTGGTGTTGAGAACGTAGACAAATCCAAGGGTAAAACTTGGATTACAAGCGGTAATGCCCAATCCAAGCGCCAGGGACGCAACCAGGGCCAGGATAAGCTGACCGTATTGACTCCACTTCATGCGATTCCTTTATGTTTCCGCCGTTGCGTCAGCAAACGGGGTCGCTGCTCGTACTTTAGCTTTCGGGAAGATTCCCATTCGTATTGTAAAAGCGCAGGCGGATTTTCTGCCAGCGCTCGGTTCGAAAAGAAACGAATTGCATTCTTCGATTCATCCTGCGGTGTGGCTTCGCAAATCCATCCCGCAAGTAAGAATCGATCGATGCAAAAGGCCTCCTTGCAGAGGCCTTTTGCCTGCTTCTAAGCCGACTAATACGTCCGCCCGCTGACCGCAATGTAGGTTGGCTGGCCGACCGTGGGCTGCGCCACCGAACCTTTCAGCAGTGGAGAAAGTTGTCCTGTAGTCTGCTGGATCACTTTGCCGGTGATCGTATTGTCGTTGAAATTTACCGAATATATGTATTGATTTGTGGAGTCGATCGCCAGCCAGATAGGCCCCGCGCCGGTTGGGTATATGTCCGGGGCGAGTGGAGTCAGCTGCCCATTGGTTGCGTCGATGGTGAAGGCCGAGATATTGCTGTTCGGTTGAGTGATAGGTCCCGGGCCGAAATTCGCAACATAAAGAAAGTGCGTGTTGGAACTTGCCAGAATTGCGTCTGGAAAGGGGACGGTCGAAGGATTATTTACCGGGCCACCCACCAGGGTTTGCAGGACTCCGCCGCCCCCAATGGTGAATGGAAGGATTCTGCCCGAACCCGCGCCGTTGGCGGTATCGGCAATCCAAACATATTGGCCGCTGGAGTAGATCGTGCTGGCCGCCCCCGGCAACGTATTTAATACCAGCGGAGCGTTTTGCGTCAAAGTCAGTTGGCCGGTACTGTTATTGATCTGATAGAGGAATACGTCAGGGACTGTGCATGGCGAGCCAGCCGGAGCATTCAGGCAAGCGGCGGGCACGCCCGAACCGGCGCTTGCGGCATAGGCGGAGTCCAGTACATAGACGAAGCTGCCACCGGCTCCGGTTGCGGCTGAGGCGGACCCTGTAATCACCTGCACCGGCTTGTAGTTCACTTCAAAGTAGGGTAGCTGCGATCCATTTGTATTAAAGGTGTTCGCATTGGTGACCAGAGTCAATTTTCCGATTGACGGATCGATACTGAAAACAGTGATATCGCCGCGGCCCGATCCATCCGGGGCGACCTGATCGACGACGTACAGATAGTTGCCGGTCGGCGACACCGTCATCGATATCGGGTTACTGCCGGAAGTGGAGTAGTTGGCTTGGAAATACAAAACCCCCGCGCCTCCGATGGTGTAAATGGAAACACTGTTGGACCCTTCATTGAGGACCGCTAAAAAACGACCGCCCGGTATGACTGCTTCCTGGACCGGATGGGGCCCGGAGGCAAACGGCGATCCCGTTACCGGGGTCAGATATCCAAAATCGTGATCAATTTTGTAGGCGCCGATCTGGCTGTATTGTGCGCCCGTTACGAACATGTAGCCGGAGGTGTAAACGCCGCAGCAGGTGATGCTCATACCCAGGATAATGGAACCCATCAAGGCCAGAGCAGCCCGGCCATACTTCCAAAACTTCATGTGTATCCTTCAACCGCCTGTGCGGGGGCACGAGGAGGACTGCCAATGCAGGTTTGATGTCTGGATTGCTTCCGTTCCTAATTGTAAAAGCCCCAGCCTGTTTGTGCCAGCGAACGGCATCTTTCACTCATTCTTGGTTTTTAAGCGCAAGGGGCGGTCTATCTCGGGCTGGAACCCGCGACTAAAAAATATGCAGCCGGATCACGAGATATTTCTTTGGATTTTTGCGGACGGCCGCCAGCAGTTCACGCATCTCCACAATCGTTTTATTGCTGTTGTCGTAAAGGGTTGGATCGTGCAACAGCTTGCCCACCGTTCCCTGGCCCTCATCCGCGCGGCGCAGGATCGATTGCAGATTGGAAACGGTCAGATTGACCTTGTCGCGGAAGGCCTTGTCTTTCGCCAGCATTCCCAGTGTTCCCTGGCCCTGGTTGATCTGCTCCAGCAGGGTATTTGCATTGGATGCGGTCTGATTCACGTTATTGTAGAGTGCTTCGTCCTTCACCAGCTTTCCGACGGTCCCTTTCCCCGCATCGATTCCGTCGGCGATGCTTTGCAGGCGCGAAACTGTATCGTTGGCATTGTTGTACAGCGTCTGGTCGGTCACCAGCTTGCCCAGGGTTCCTTTGCCCTGATTGATCTGCTTGACGATAGTTTGGGCGCTGTTCAACGTGTTGACGGCCTCGTTATAGAGGGCCGGATCGTTGATGAATTTACCCAGGGTACCTTTGCTGGTGCCCAGCGAGTCGGCCAGCGTGTTCACTTTGGCCAGAATTACATTGATCTGTTCGATGGTGCCCTGGCTGGACTTGATAACATCTGACAGGCTCGGCGTTTCTGTCGTCGGCAACTCATCGCCGGTTTTGAGCGGCGGTCCGTTGGCGTGGGTGCTATTGATATCAACAAAAGTATCGCCCAATACGCCGGCTGTACTTAAGGATGCAAGAGAGTCCTTATGCAGGCCGTCGCTGTATTTGGTTCCCAGTTTCATAATGACTTCCACTGGAGTCAGCTTGCGCCGCGGGACCACAAGAATCTTTGATACCGATCCGATGGTAACGCCCTCCAGGTTTACCGGGGCGCCCGGCCGGAGGCCAGAGGCATTTTCAAAATAGGAGTGGACCACGATCCGCCGGGAAAACAGCCCGCCCGTACTGCCCGACATGACAGAAATCAGCAGCGTTAACGCGGCAATTGCCACGATCACCAGCACGCCCACTTTTAATTGTGACCAACGAACCTCGTGCTGATTTGGCACAATTTCTCCAGTGCAGTTGGACTATCCGTTTGCCCGGGGATCGCCTACCCGAAGTCTGAATACGTCGAGCATAGCAGAGGAGCCCCCGGCTTCGGGAGGGACACGGGTTTATTCAATAGCCAGAATAATAGATGCAAAACTGGAACGGTTATTTCGAAATTCTCTGGATAACGGCGCTGCCAGCTCCGGCTTGTAGAACTTGTATAAAGGAGAATCCCGTTTATGTTTCGAGCACGACCTGGGCAAGAGCGTGCGTCCGGGTGTGTGTCAGCGAAACTACCGCATGGCTCGCTCCCAGCTGCCGAAAAATCTCTGCCGCGCGCCCGTGAAACACGAGCGAAGGACGTCCATTCGCCGCGCGAGCAATCTCAATGTCCCGCCAGCCGACCCCGGATTGGATACCGGTGCCGAGAGCTTTGGCAGCCGCTTCCTTGGCAGCGAAGCGCGCGGCGAAACTTTCGGCGTTTCGCTTCCGCTGGCAGTAGCGGATCTCTTCGGCAAGATATACGCGACGGCAAAACCGATCGCCATAGCGGACCAAAGCCTCCGCGATCCGTGCAGTCTCGATCATGTCAATGCCAATTCCGACAATCATTTTCTGCACGGTATCACATCAGGGTCCCACAGGCGTTGAAGGAGCGGACTCTCGTAGCCGATAAAGAAAGAAATGTCAGGTTGGATTTCAATCGGCCCCGCATGACGGAGGGAAACATGTTGAGAATTGCTCTCCACGTATACAGTTCAGTCGATCAGCTGGAACTGCAGGCTCATCTTATTAAGCGGGTCGTCGATTGTCACGGTTGGATACTCGAAGACAAGCTGCTGTCGGATACGGGGTATCGGCTGCGGTTTGAGATAGGCCTGCACGATATTGCGGAACTGTACGGAGCATTTCAGGAAGTGGGTTTGCATTTCACGCCCGTGTCTCACCGTGCGCTGACCGAGATGTGCGTCTGTCAGAGATATCTCCCCGAAAGTAACCAGGCGCAGATTGTCTCTATCGATCTGCACGTTGTTACCCTGGACCCGCAATCCAACCAGCTTCGGCGGCTGATCCGGCTCACTTCGGCATAAGGCTGCTCAGCCCGCTTCGACCAGACCCTCTCAGCCCGCTTCAACTAAGCCATAGTGCCGTTGCCAATGGGCTCGCAGATGCGCCCAGACAATCTCCACCGACGCGCGGGATAGATCGTTTTCGCCGCTTTCTACAAAGCGTGCCGCTTCCTGCCGAGCCAGTTCCAGCAGTTTTCGGTCGCGTAGCAGGTTGGCAACCCTGAAATCCGGCAAGCCGGCTTGCCGGGTTCCGAAGAACTCTCCGGGACCGCGCAAGGTCAGGTCGAGTTCCGCCAGCTCAAATCCGTTCTGCGTGCGCACCATGGCGTCCAGGCGTTCCTCCGCCTGGGGAGACACTCTGCCGCCAGTCATCAGAATGCAGTACGAACGCGCCGCGCCGCGCCCAACGCGACCCCGCAACTGATGCAGTTGAGCCAGCCCAAACCGCTCCGCGTGTTCGATGACCATCACCGTCGCATTGGGGACATCGACGCCCACTTCGATTACCGTTGTTGCGACCAGTACGTCGATCTCTCCTCGTTGAAAGCGGCGCATTACAACTTCTTTTCCCTCTGCGCTGAGTCGCCCGTGCAACAGACCCAGGCGCAGCCCGGCCAGGTGGGTGGCGCGCAATTCTTCGCACATTGCGACCGCCGATTTCAGCGCGGGCTTCTCCTGAAAAAGTCGTTCGGTCTTGGCGTGAGAAGCCGTTTTGTCGCGAGAAGCGATTGTTGCCTTCTTTGATGCGCTGCTGGATTTTTTTGATTTGTTCTTAGCGGCGCTTTCCTCTGTGGGCATGGTTTCGGCCTCCGGATCATGAGCAAAATCCAGTTCCGGCTGGTCGTCCTTACTGCCTTCGATCACGGGATAGACGATATAAGCCTGATGGCCCGCGGCCACTTGCTTGCGGACGAAGTCCCAGACCTCTTCCGCGCGTCCATCGGGGATACGCCGGGTCGTGATTGGAGTGCGGCCCGGGGGCAGTTCATCGAGCACGCTCACATCGAGATCGCCGTATAGCGTCAACGCCAGGGTGCGCGGAATCGGAGTTGCCGTCATCACCAGGACATGCGGCTCAGCAGAGTTCGGCTTCTTCATCAGCCGGAAGCGTTGCATGACTCCGAAGCGATGTTGTTCATCCACCACGACCAGGCCGAGATTGGCGAATTCCACTTTCTCTTCAATCAAGGCGTGGGTGCCGATTACCAAGTTGGCTTCACCGCGCAGGATGCGCCCGCGGTTGATGCGCTTGCGGTCCTCGTCGAGCGAGCCAGTCAACAGCGTTATATTGTAGGGCGCCTGCCGCGGCGAGCGTTCCAGCACCCTGCGCGCCGCGAGATAATGCTGCGTTGCCAGGATTTCCGTGGGCGCCATCAGTGCCGCCTGATAGCCATTTTCAATGGCGATCAAAGCAGCCTGGAGCGCAACAATGGTTTTGCCGGAACCGACATCGCCCTGCAACAGACGGCGCATTGGCGTGGGCTGACGCAGATCCTGCACGATTTCCGACAGCACTTTTTTCTGCGCTGCCGTGGGATGGAACGGCAGCACACGTTTCAGCGCCTCGCGCACCCGTGGGTCGGCGGCAAAGGCCGGTCCCAGCCGCTCCCGCATACGCCGGCGTTTTAGCTCCAGCCCAAGTTCCAGAAAGAAAAGCTCTTCAAAGATGAGCCGCTGATGCGCCGGGGTTGCCCAGGATTGCAGAAGACGGAAGCCGGTGCCGGGCGGCGGGAAATGGGCCTCGCGCAGTGCTTCCAACCGGGCAGGCAGTTGCATCCGCTCACAAAGTTCGCTGGGCAATGTCTCCGGCAGCGAGGTTCCAAGGTCCTGCAGCAGACGGTAGATTACCCGGCGCAGCCAGCGGGAGCTGAGTTGTGCGCCGCCCAACGATTCATAGACTGGAACAATCCGGCCGACTTCCAGCAAGGTCTCTTCCGGATCGTTCTCGCCGGGAAGAATCTCCACCTGCGGCTGAATCATCTTGAAATTTCCCGCCCGGCTCCGGGACGGCTCGACCTTGCCATAAAGCGCCAGCATCTGCCCGGGCTGAAATTTGTCCTTTAGATATGCCCCATGGAACCACATGCATTTCATTGAGGAAGGGCCTTGCCCGACCGTCATTTCAAAGATCGGCATGCGCTTCGTGCGCAGTAGAACGGTGCCCCGCACCTCGGCAATCACGCTGGCCGTCTCTCCGGGGACCAACTCCGTCAAGGCCCGTGGATTCAGCCGGTCTTCATAGCGGAAGGGCAGGTGATAGAGCAGGTCTTCGACCAGCAGAATGTTCTTTTCTCTCAGCTTTTCGGCGACACGCGGGCCCACTCCTTTGACAAACTGGATGGGGGTATCGAGAGCAATCACATTCCAGATGCTACCAGCCATTGAAAGGGTTGCGGGTGTGGCGCCGCGGGATCAGGAGTGCAGGCTGCGCGCTTATAGATATCGTTCCCGCAGCAGCCCGATATGATGTGCCAGGTGCCCGCCAATGATGAAAGCAATGGCGCGCACAGTGACCTGGCTTCCGTCGGCGGTTCCGGTTCGCATCCATGCATCGGGCGGCAATGCCGCGAAAAGAGAAACTGAGGCCATCCGCACCCGCCGAAATTCTTCGACATGCGCGGCCCACGGCATGCCGTCGGCTTCACTCGCCAATGCGGCCGCATCCTGATCGTAGCCGGGCAACGGAGAGGGCAGGTTTCGCGCGAACCATAATGCGCGGTATGCGTAAACTCTCTCGGTGTCGTTGATATGGTTCAACGTCTGTCGGATGCTCCACTTGTCCTGCGCGTAGCGCGACAGGGATGCCTCTTCAGAAATGCCGGAGAACAGCTCAAGCGCCTCGCCGATCTGATCTTCGAGAATGGTCACAATGTCATCGCCGGCAATCTTATCGATGTAGGTGAAATTTTGTTTCGCGGCTTCGGATTCCTGCGGACGTCGACTCATAAATCAACTCTATCGCAGTGATGGACGCTCGGGCATCGCTGGTTGGCAAATCAGCGTGCATTGACTGCTGGGATTCGGGGTAGCCGCTAGAATGGCCATGTGTTCACCGCGAACAGTTGGAAACAACGATTGGCTCTGGCATTGCTGCCGCCGATTGGCGCACTGCTGATTCGTGCCCTCGGCGCAACATTAAAGTATGAAGAAATTGGCGAGCCGGGCGCTCATGCCGACGAAAATCCGCGGACGCGCGTGTATTGCATGTGGCACCGATCGCTGCTCTCTGTTGCGTATCTCTTTCGCAAGCGCAAAATTGCCATCCTCATCAGTCCTAGCTTTGATGGAGAATTGATTACACAGACGATCCATCGCGTCGGGTATACAACAGTCCGCGGTTCCAGCAGTCGCGGCGGAGCGTCCGGCTTGTTGGGGATGCGGAAGGCGTTGGAAGCGGAGAAACCCATCCGCTGCAACTATGCCGCTTTGACTGCCGACGGTCCACGCGGGCCGCTGTATCACGCGAAACCCGGCGGCATAAAACTGGCGGAACAAATCGGCGGAGGTGTGGGAATTTTTTATGGCGCGCCGGTGCGGGCCTGGAAGCTGCGGTCCTGGGACGGATTTTTGATTCCCCGGCCTTTTACCACCATCGTGATTCGCTGGGAGAAGCCGGTTCCTGTCGTCGCGACGCAGGACGATGCCTCGCGGGAAGCAGCTCGGCTGCAGGTGCAGGAAGCCCTGGAACGCGCCCGCCATGCCGTTGAACAGCATATTGCTGCAAAGCATGTCCATCGCGCCCACTGAAGCTGTCTCATAAATGGAGAGGCCGATCGTCAGGGATGGAATGAGACCTGCCATCGAAGCGGGTCTCACGCTCCACATCGAAGCGAAGATGCATATTGTGAGACAGCTTCTAAAATAAATCTGTGCTTGTCCGTGATTTCGACTATGTTCTGCCGCACGAACAGATTGCGCAGCGGCCGTTGGACGATCGCGCCGCTTCGCGCATGCTCGTGTTCCATCGCGACACGGGCGCAGTTGTAGATCGAATGTTCCGCCAATTTCCGAATCAACTGCAATCGGGCGATGTTCTCGTCATCAACGACACCCGCGTGCTGCCCGCACGGTTGTTCGCCCGGCGCGCTGGAGTAAAAGCGCACCCCGTCAGCCCTCGCAATCCGTCGGCCCGCGAGTATTTGCGCGGCAGAATTGAAGTATTGCTGACTGCCCAGCATGCGCCACTCGAATGGAGCGCGCTGGTAAAGCCAGGGCGCAAGTTGCCGGTCGGAGAGTGGCTGCATTTTTTCGGCGCAGGCCCAAAGCCGGAAGAAGATGAATCGCCCCTTTTGACTGCAAAAATTGTCAGCCGCGGTGAATTTGGCGAGCGCCGCCTGCGGTTTGAACCGATCGCCGATTTTTATGCCGTTCTCGACCGGCTAGGCCATATGCCCTTGCCGCCGTATATCCATCGGCCGGACGAATTTTCCGACCGAGAGCGCTATCAAACTGTCTTTGCATCGGAACGCGGTTCCGTGGCAGCGCCTACTGCCGGTCTGCACTTCACGCCGGAGGTGCTCTCGGCCATCCGATCGCGCGGGGTGGAGGTCGTCAGCCTCACACTCCACGTAGGTCTGGGAACGTTTCAGCCGGTACGCGTCGATCGAGTTGAAGAGATTCATCTTCACTCGGAACGTTACACACTGCCGGAGGAAACGGCGCAGGCCGTCAACCGCGCACTTCATGACGGCCGCCGTATTATTGCCGTGGGCACAACCACCGTCCGAACTTTGGAGTACTGCGCGCAAATGTCCGACGATGGGAAACTCCGCGCCCACTCCGGCGAGACCAGTATGTTTATTTCTCCCGGATATCGATTCCGCGTAGTCCGCGGTCTGTTGACCAATTTTCATCTGCCGCAATCCACATTATTGATGTTGGTGTGTGCGTTCGGAGGCACGGAAAATGTGCTCACCGCCTACAACCACGCCGTCGCCGGTGGATATCGGTTCTTCTCCTACGGAGATTGCATGTTTCTCGTCTGAAAAGGGTCTGCGGCAAGTTCGATCGATACTCGGTTTCGATAGACTCATAGGGTGATGGCGACCGACCCGAAAAAGCCCGCCGTATTCCTGCTCGACAGCATGGGATTTATCTTCCGCGCATACCACGCCATGCAACGTCAGCGGCCCATGTCGACGCGCACCGGCGTGCCCACGGCCGCCGTCTACGTGTTTGTGAATATGCTGAACAAATTGCGGCGCGACTTCAACCCGCAATATCTCGCCGCGGTTTTCGATGTCAGCGCTCCTGTTTTTCGCGACGAACGTGCTAAGGAACTGAAGATCAGAAAATTCAACAGCAAAACGCAGGCCTTCGATGAAGTCGATTATGCCGGATACAAGGCGAATCGCTCGGAAATGCCGCAAGACCTGGTGCAGCAGGTGCCGTATATTCGTCGCGCTCTGGAGGCGCTGCGCATCCCCATTCTGCAACAGGAGGGCTTCGAGGCGGACGATGTGATCGGCACGCTTTCGCGGCAGGCGTCCCACGCGGGACACCCCGTCTATGTGGTTTCCAACGACAAGGACATGATGCAGCTGGTCGGCGAAAACGTTTTTATGCTGAATCCGGCCAAGGACAATCTGGTGCTCGATCGCGCGGGGGTCTTAGCCGCTCTTGGCGTCTCGCCGGAGCAGGTCGTCGATGTGATGGCGCTGCGCGGCGATTCAATCGACAATATCCCGGGCGCGCCCGGAATTGGCGACAAAGGCTCCGTGGAGCTGATTCAGCAATTCGGCAGTGTCGAGGCCGCGCTCGATCGCGCCGGCGAAGTCAACCGCAAGACTTATCGCGAATCTCTGCTCAACAATCGTGACACGGTACTGCTGAGCAAAGAGCTGGTGACGATCCATTGCAACGTGCCGTTGGAACTGGACCTGGAGCAGATGCAGACGCGCTCGCCGGACCCGGTTGCCAGCCGCGAATTGTTCACGGAGCTTGAGTTCACGACACTGTTGAAGGAATTGGGAGCGGAGGAAACCCCAAAGCAAAGCGCAGAAATCGTACTGAATCCAACGTTGCAGGAGATTGAACAACTGTTGTCCGCCGCCCGTGCTGGAACGCTCGTCATAGCAAGTGCCACAGACAATGCGGTCATTGAGGAGCCGAATACGTCGGATGCGGTCGAGCCGGAGAGCGCACAGGGTTCTCTATCCTTGCTGGATGCGATTGAGAAAGCTGATGTGCAAAAAGAAGATCATACGAATTCTGCGTCTGTCTTGACGCCGACGGTATTAACACTCGGATTGGCGGCAGATGACAAAAAGGCATTTCGCGTGCGCTTGGAAGGCCCGATGTCGCCGTTGCTGCGATCCGCGCTGGAAGACGAGACGCTGCCGAAGTCGGTCCACGGTCTAAAGTCGTTGCTGCGCGTCACCCAGGCGCAGGGAATTCAGCTTGCCGGCGTGCGCGACGATCTGATGCTGTATTCCTACCTGCTGAACCCTACCCATGCCACCCACCGGCTGGCCGATGTCGCGGCACGATTCGACAATCAATCCTTGCGGACGGAAGGCGATGAGGCGTTGCCGATCGCAGCTGCGACCGTCGCTCGCCTGATGCCAGGGCTACGCGAGGCGGTTGAACATGCTGGCACCCGCAACGTCTACGAGACCATCGATCTGCCATTGACGCCGATTCTTTTACAGATGGAGCAAGCTGGCGTCCGCATTGACTCCAGAAACCTGGAAAAATTTTCTGCCCGCCTCGCGGAGCAGATGCGGGAGCTGGCCGAATGCATTTTTGGCCATTGTGGACATCGATTCAATATCAATTCTCCCAAGCAGCTGGGAGATGTTCTGTTCAACAAGATGGCTTTGCCGAAGCCGGTGAAATATGGCCGGGGTAAGGTGGTCTCTACGGCGCAGGACGTTCTGGAGGAACTGGCGGAGTATCACGAAGCTCCGCGCCTGGTGCTGGAGTATCGCCAGCTGGCGAAGTTGAAGTCCAATTATTCCGATAGCCTGCCGTTGCTGGCGGACAAGCAGCATCGCGTGCACACCACGTTCAATGCGGTCGGCACTGCAACCGGCCGGCTCTCCTCGGTGAATCCCAATCTGCAGAACATTCCCATTCGCACGGAACTGGGTCGGGAGATTCGCGCCGCTTTTGTTCCCGCGGACGGCAATGTTCTAATGTCGGCGGATTATTCTCAGATTGAATTGCGCCTGATGGCCCATTTTTCGGAAGATCCGCTGTTGCTGAAGGCATATCGCGAGAACGTCGATATTCATACACTGACTGCTTCTGAAGTCTTCGGCGTTCCCATTGAAACCATGGACAAGGTCACGCGCAATCGCGCCAAAGCGGTGAATTTCGGAATTGTTTACGGCATCTCGCCCTTCGGGCTTGCGCAGCAGCTGGGTATTCAACCGGCGGAAGCGCGCCTCTATATCGATCGATATTTCGAGAGATATCAAGGGGTGCGCACTTTTATTGATCGTACCCTGGAAGAGGTGCGTCAAACGCAGAGCGTGCGAACGTTGTTCGGCCGTGTCCGGCCCATTCCCGACATCTCCAGTCGCAACGCCAACATGCGCGGATTTTCCGAACGCACCGCCGTGAACACGCCATTGCAGGGAACTGCGGCAGATCTGATCAAGGTGGCCATGATCCGGATCGCGCAAGAAATGCGCGAGCAAAAGCTGCGTGCTCAGATGGTGCTCCAGGTGCATGACGAGCTCGTATTCGACGTTCCTGCAGAAGAAGTCGGTGCATTGGCAAAACTGGTTCGGCACGCGATGGAGAACGTCATCGAGCTAAAAGTTCCCATCGTGGCCGAGGTTGGCGTCGGCCCGAATTGGCGCGATCTGAAATAGTCCGCATCTTTAATTCCACAAACGCTTTTTAGGAGAATGTCTTGAAGCAAATATTGTGGTTCTTCGCCCTCGCTGTTCTATGCACAGCGCCCCTAATTGCACAGAATGTCGGCAGTGTTGTAGATCAGGAAGTTCCCGACGTCGTGGCTGTCTACAAAAATCTCCACCGGCATCCGGAGCTATCGCATCATGAGGTGCAAACATCGGCGTTTCTCGCGGATCAGTTGCGGAAGGCCGGCTATCAGGTGACGGAGCATGTGGGGAAATACGCCGATGGTTCTCGGGCCTATGGTGTAGTTGCGATCATGAAGAACGGCTCTGGCCCGCGGTTGCTGGTGCGCACCGACATGGACGCATTGCCGGTGACCGAAGCTACCGGTTTGCCATACGCGAGTACCGTGCGCAGCAAAAACGACGCTGGACAGGATGTCGGCGTGATGCATGCCTGCGGCCATGATATCCACATGGCGACAATGGTTGGTGTCGCGCGTGCGATGGCGAGACTGAAAAGCCAGTGGCACGGCACTCTTATGTTGGTGGGTCAGCCTTCAGAGGAGACTATTGATGGCGCCAAGGCAATGCTTGCCGACCATTTGTACCAACGTTTTGGCAGGCCCGACTTGGCCATCGCTCTGCATGATTACCCTTTCTCCGCGGGGAAAGTGAGCGTGGTTCCTGGGTATGCGCTGGCAAGTTCGACAGCGGTCGACGTGGTGATGCGAGGCGTCGGGGCGCATGGCGCTGCTCCCGACACCGGCAAGGACCCCATCATGATGGCTGGGGAATTTATCGTCGCATTGCAGACAGTCGTAAGCCGTTCGACTCCACCGCGGGAACCGGCGGTGATTACCGTGGGCGACATCCACGGCGGCACGAAGCGGAATGTTATTCCAGATCAGGTGAAACTGGAGCTGAGCGTGCGGGCTTACAACGAAAAGATTCGCCAGCAGCTGCTGGACGGCATCGAGCGGGAGGCCCGGGGTGTGGCGATAGGAGCTGGTGTGCCGAAGGACAGAATGCCGATCGTAACCGTGCTTGCCAATGAGCAGACACCGGCGATGTACAACGATCCGACGCTGTCCGCGCGGATTCAAAAAGTGTTTGTCCGGACATTTGGAGCCGAGAATGTGATCGACATGACGCCGATCATGGCCAGCGAGGACTTTGGCATTTTCGGTCTCGAGGACCACAAGATTCCAACCGTTCTGTTCTGGCTCGGCGCGGATGATCCTGCAAAGGTCGCGGCGGCAAATGCGGGCGGCAATCCGTTGCCTTCGCTCCATTCGCCGTTTTTTCAACCGCTGCCAGAGCCGACGTTGCGCACGGGTGTGACCGCAATGACATCTGTCGCTCTGGATCTGCTAAAAAAATGAACTCCACGATCCACTGTCCGGTTTTTGACAGTGGAACTTCGCCTTAGACGCCCAGCTCCGCCCGGATGGCCTCTGCGATACGGTCTGCGTGGCGCTGCATTACCTGCTCGGACTCAGCTTCAATCATTACGCGCGCCAGCGCTTCGGTGCCGGAATAGCGAACCACGACGCGGCCATTTCCCTTCAGCTCTCTATCGGCATCCTGGATGGCCGCTACGACCTCGGGCAGGCTGTCCATTGGTTTTTTCTCTCGCACCCGAACATTGACGATGACCTGCGGAAACACTTTCAGATCGCTTTTTAATTGCGATAACGCGTGGCTGGAACGGTGGATGACATCGAGAACCAGCAGTGCCGTCAGCAAACCGTCGCCAGTGGTGTTACGGTCCAGAAATAAAATGTGACCCGACTGCTCACCTCCGAGCAACGCGCCCGTCCGCTGCATTTCTTCCAGCACATATTTGTCGCCAACGGCGGCCCGCAGCATGGTGATTCCTTCGGTACGCAACGCGGCTTCCAGTCCCATATTCGACATCGTTGTCGCCACTACGGTAGGAGTGCCAAGCAAGTCCCGTGCCAGAAGATCGCGAGCGGTAATCAACAAAATTGCGTCGCCATTCACCACCTGGCCCTGTTCGTCGGCAAATAAAGCGCGGTCAGCGTCGCCGTCGAATGTTATCCCCAGGTCTGCTTTGTTGGCCAGAACTTCTTTAGCGACGATCTCCGGATGCAAAGCGCCGCATTGCGCGTTGATATTGCGTCCGTCGGGTTGGATGTGCGTCAACACCAGTTTTCCGCCAAAATGCTGGAACAACTCCGGAGCAATTGCGCTGGCTGCGCCATTGGCGCAATCGATGACGATGGTCTTTCCATCGAGACGAAGGTCCGGAACCTGGCTGCGTAAAAATTCGATGTAAGCCGCGGGCAGAGATTTGTCCATCCTCGGCGCAATGGCGGCGTCTGGATGCGGCTCCTGCACCTTTTGCAGTTTTTCAAAAATCTCATCTTCAATTGCAAGCTCGACGGCGTCGGCGAGTTTGAACCCGTCGCCGCCAAAAACCTTGATGCCATTGTCTTCCCATGGATTATGGGACGCAGAAATCACAATTCCGGCGGAGAATCCCCGGGTGCGCGCCAGATATGCGATGCCGGGGGTAGGAATCACCCCGGCACTGGTGACTTCGATCCCCCCTTCGCGAAGTCCGTGGCTCAATGCGGCGGCAATCCAAAGGCTGGATTCGCGCGTATCCATACCGAACAGAACATGAGGATTCTGAGTCTGCTTTCGCAAAGAATGCGCCAGGGCCAGACCGATCGCATAAATGGTTTTTCTGTCGAGCGGGTATTGTCCGGCAACGCCGCGGATTCCATCCGTTCCAAAAAGCTTTCTCATCGTTTTTCTTTAATTTCCTTCTCTGTTTCTATCACGCGCGCCAGCACGCGGCCGCGGGCAAAGCGGATTCGCAAATTATCTTCCGCATGCAGATGTTTCGCGTCTTTCACCAGCTGGTTTGAGCCTGTCCTTGTGCTGCCGTCCATGTAGACCAGTGCATATCCCCGCTCCAGAACAGCCAGTGGAGAAAGGGCCAGCAATCGATCGCTGACGCGGCTCCACTGGGTCCGGCGACGTTCGAGTGGCGTTCGAACGGCCTGAAGCAGTGTGACTTCGAACATCCGCAAGCGTTCCCGATGGAATGCCATCTGGCGGCGCACGTCCTGTTGCATCAGACGTTCGCGCAGCAAATGGGTCTTCTGGGCCGTGGCCGCGCACAGCTTATCCCATAGCGGCTCCAGCCGGAACCGCATTTCATCTACATGCTGCTGGCGCCGCGCCAATCCATGCTGCATCCTGGCAAACACGGCAGCGGCATCGAGCTGCGCCAATCGCTCCTGCCCGCGCATCCGCTGGTAACGGGCCGCGCGCTCCAGTCGGGCCGTCAATGTATCGAGATATTCTTCCACTCGATACTGGGCATCGGTGACGAGTTCGGCGGCGGCGGAAGGGGTGGGAGCTCGTAGGTCCGCCACAAAGTCGGCGATCGTAAAGTCGGTCTCGTGTCCCACCGCCGAGACGATCGGAATGGTTGCAGCGGAGATGGAGCGGGCCACTCCTTCGCTGTTAAACGCTGCCAGGTCTTCGAGCGAGCCGCCGCCACGGGCAACGATCAACACATCAACGCAAGGATTTTTCTGGAACCAGGCCAGCGCTTCCACAATCTCTCCGGCAGCGGATTCGCCCTGCACAGCCACCGGATAAAGCAACACCTGTACCTTGGCATGACGCCGGCCCAGCACATTCAGAATGTCGTGAACCACTGCTCCTTGCCGCGAAGTGATCACCCCAATGCTTCGCGGAAATAACGGCAGCGGACGCTTTCGTTCGGCGTCGAACAGCCCTTCGGCTCGCAGTTGTGCATATAGCTGTTCAAATGCCACCTGCAACGAGCCCTTGCCGCGCGGCTCCATGCTCTCGGCTACCAGTTGCAGCTGGCCGCGATCCTCATAAACGGAAACGCTACCTCGCACCTGCACTTCCAGCCCATCTTTGGGAACGAATTTCAACAGGTGCGCTTTGCTGCGAAAAAGCACGACCGGAATCTGGCTCTGCTCGTCTTTCAGCGTGAAGTAGATGTGTCCGGAAGCAGCCGGGCGGAAATTTGAAATCTCTCCTTCCACCCGGACATCCCGGTACTCTTTCTCCATGTGGGCGCGGATTTCGGCAACCAATTCCCGCACTTTCAACGTCGGCCGGGAAAAAGCGTGCGATTGTGTCGCGCGGTCCATCGCGGGAAATAAAAGATCCATCTGATCAGTCGATGCCTGATCGATGGACGGTTGTTCCGTGCTGGACGACTTCTTCAGGGAAGGATTCAATGGCGAATTCTCATTGCACCGGACAAGTGCTATTCAAACGATGAGTCTAGCGCATTCTAGCGGCGAAATGCTCCAAGAAGATAGAAGAGCAACGACAGCAGCGCGCTCAGAAGGAGGCAGGTCGCCAGCGGAAAGTAAAACGCGGAATTTTTGCCGTGCCATCGGAAGTCTCCCGGCAGGCGACCGAGCGGCAGGTTCAACCTTCCCGCAATCAGCACACAAGCGCCGAGCAGCGCGATCAGAATGCCAAACGAGATCAGGAATCGCCCAACTCCGTACATTATTTTCAGTGTAGAACCGCGTCCGCTGAAAAACTACGAAACTCGAATTTCGGTGGTGAGTCAGTTTTGAAAGGGCACGGCTTTAGCCGTGCCGTAAGCACCGCGAAACGAATGCGGCTTTAGCCGCTGAGGGATCGGCAATTTCAAACTGACCCACTACTCGAACCTCAGCGATGTAGCAGCGCATCTGCCTCATCCAGCAATAGTTTGGGGAGAATTGGTTTGGTCATCACCTGGCAGAGAACAGGATGTTTGCGTGCCCACGTCCGCGCCGATCGAAGATTGGTGTAATGGCCGGTCAGCAGGAGTACACGGCAGTCCGGAAATTTCTCGGTCACATGGGAGGCTACCTCCAACCCACTCATTCCCGGCATCGACATGTCGCACAATAGCAGTTCCGGGCAAAAAGTTTCCGTGCAGGTCAGCGCCTCCGCGCGGGTGTAGGAAACCCGGCAATCGAAGCCACGCTTCTGGAAGATGATGCCAAGCGTGTCGGCCACCATCTGTTCATCGTCGACCACAAGGACTTTGCGCTTCATGAGATTTCCCCCAAATTGCGCATTGGAGCGAGATCAACACGCGATGAGCGCAGACTAGCAGTTTTGGATTGCGCCATGATGAACGAGGATATGCGTCTTAAAAAAAATTCCGGAGTGCACTGAAATCATGCAGATGCGGCATTCATTTCGAGCCTGAATGCGAATCAAACGGCTGGTCTTTCAAGAGCTTCGAGAAAGATCTTCGTTTGGGGAGACTCGATGCTTACCAAATGCACGCTAGTCATGATTCAATCGGCGGGAGAGCGGAATATGAGAATCATCAGTCTGATTTTTGGCTTGCTATGTTTATCGGAGGTTTTGGTCGACGCTTTTCAGACCATTATCCTGCCGCGTCGAGCGAGTGGCCGGCTGCGCATCTCCAGAGTTTTTTTGACCGCCACCTGGATTCCCTGGCGCGGCATCGCGGCACGCATGCGTCCGACTCGCGACCGGGAAAGCTTTCTCAGTTATTTCGGCCCGCTTTCATTCCTGCTTCTGGTGGTGGTCTGGGCCGGGGGCCTCATCATTGGTTTCGGGCTGATTTACCACGGGATCGGCTCTCCTTTTGCAGACAATCACTCTCTGGGTTTGTGGGAGACAGACCTGTATATCAGCGGAACGACGCTGTTTACGTTGGGCCTGGGGGATGTCGTCCCGCTTTCGGTCCTGGCGCGCTTTTTGGTGGCGTTGGAGGGAGGCACGGGCCTTGCGTTTGTGGCGGGGGTGATCGGGTATCTGCCGGTACTGTATGGCGCCTTTTCGCGTCGGGAAGCCAGTATCATCCTGCTGGACTCACGCGCCGGCTCGCCGCCCACCGCGTTGGAGCTGCTGCGGCGTCATGCCGGGCCGGCAGGGCAAGTAGCGTTGCAAAGTCTGTTGCTCGAATGGGAGCGATGGAGCGCCGAGCTGCTCGAAAGTCATATCTCCTATCCACAGCTGTGCTTCTTTCGCTCCCAACACGATAACCAGAGTTGGCTGAGCGCTCTGGTGGCGATGCTGGATACTTGCGCCGTGCTGATTGCGACCGTGGAAGGAGAAGCGGGACGCCAGGCGCAACAGACTTTCGTCATGGCCCGTCATGCGGTGATCGATCTCGCCCACATTTTTTCGCTCGCCAGCCCGCCGGTCACGGAAGATCGTCTCCCCGCGGGCCGAGTGGAAGAAATTTGCCATCAACTGACAAATGCGGGATTTACCTTGTGCACCGCGAATGCGTCGCTGGAGCGGGTGAGGGAATTGCGTGACATGTATGAGCCTCAGGCCTTTGCTCTGGGCCGGCTGTTGATGCAATCGTTGCCGCCGTTTACTCCGGAGGCGGGAAAACGCAGCAACTGGATGGTCGTCTCCGGTTTGCGTTCGCAGACTGAAGCATCTCTGGCATCTTCTGAAACATATCACCCGACGACGGTGTCCACATCCATTTCGGAAGAAGAACACCGCTTTTAACGCATTTCACAAATACGGTGGCGTGGTCCGTTCCTATTCCATGCAGCCATTCTTTAGCGAACAGCCGCGCCAGGAGTCTCGACCACTTTTACCTTTTGTGAAAATGCCACAGGGCGACGGTCTTTTCGCTCCATTGTCAATTTACGTTGATTGGCTTGCGACGAGATGGCGAAAAAATCAGCCACGCCAGGGCTGCAATCTCAACCAGGGTCAAAAGCAAAAGCCACCAAAGCCGGACAGGGGGTGCAAAAAGATAGTGTCCGGCGTGCAGATTTTCGGGCTGGGAAACGCTCGCCGAATAATTGCTTAAAGCGCTTTGTACCCGGTTCAATGCCGGCAACATAGGGATGGGAGCAATCCCGGAAGAAACCGCCGCGTCGCCTGTCATCTGGTCCAGCGCCATCCGCAAGCCTGCGAGGCTGGCGCGAATCTCCAGCAGCAAGCCTTGATGGCGGGGATCGTGGATCGCCCAGCGATCCAGGCCTTCGGAGTCGGCCTGAATCTGCATCCGCTGCCGATGGTAGTCCGTTTGATAGTCGTTTGACGGGTTTTCAGCGCGCATCCCCAGCGCATCCATTGCGGCGCGGGCGGTCGCTACCTGGAGACGGTGGCAGTGCTGATAGCCAGGATTGAAAACAATATCCTGGCGGACGCCGCTGTTTTCGGTGCGCTCGGCTGCGTGCATCCACAACCACGCGGTCAGCGCCAGAGACAAAAGAAGGAATGCGGCAACCGTTTGGCGGGCCTTGGAGAATTGATTTTCAGAGGCAATCAATGGGAGAGCCATATCAGGAAGCATCCCAGAATTGTTGCCAGATTGACAATAGAAAGCCGCGATTCCGATTGGAACCGCGGCCTGGCATGCTGAAAATGCGGCAAGCTATGCCGTGACCGGTTCGAGCAGCCGCGACCAGCGTCGCTCTTTGCGCTCTGCGTGGGCGCCTTTGTGATAGGCGTATCCGGCGATCAACGGCAACGCAATCGTCGCTTCGCTGTAGACCATCTGCTCGTAGGCGGTGTCTACCTTGCCCCAGGAGCTGGCTTCTTTCAAGGTGCTGGAGGAAAGCGCCCCATCGCGTACATCCGCCACCGTGATCTGAATGGCATATTTGTGCATGGGGGCTTCGTTGCCCAGCACGTCCGCCGCAACCACGATGTCCTGCGCGAAGTTCTTCGGCACGCCGCCGCCGATCATCAGCAGGCCAGTGGTTGGGTTGGCGATCTTCAACTGTGTCAGCTCGTAAAAATCCTTTACTGAATCGATGGAAACCTTTGCCTTATCCTGGCGCGCGTGCTGATGCGCTACCAATCCGAATCCCGCGGAGCAGTCGCTAAAGGCAGGACAGAAAATCGGCACATCTTTCTCGTACGCCGCGAACACGATCGAATCTGCGCCACCCTTGGCCGGAGTTTTTCCTTGCTGCTCCAGGTATGCGCCCATGGCACGGATAAATTCGCGCGAACTGTGCGGGCGGGTCGGCAGGGAGTCGGCGATTTTCCCGGTCGTTTCGTCGCAAATGCGCAGTTCTTCTTCGTCGATAAAGGTATCGTAGATGCGATCGATCATCAGCTCGCGCAGCACGCCATCCTGCATGCCGGACTTGAACTCATCGCCGGCGATGTAGTGGCGGAAACCGAGCGCTTCAAAAAAATCCTGATCGACGATATTCGCGCCGGTGGAGACAATGGCGTCCACCATGTTATTGCGGACCAGATCGACAAAGACCTGCTTCAGGCCGGCGCTGATCAACGATCCAGCCAGGCATAGGATCACCCCACACTCCTGGTCGTTCAGCATCCGTTCATATATTGCGGCGGCACGCGCCAGATCGCGAGACGAATAGGCCATATGTTGCATGGCGTCGACCAGCGGCCGCACGTCATGTTTCTTAATGTCGATATGTTCAATCGGTTGGCTGAGTAAGGTCTGCTTTTTATCCTGCATACTGCTCAGGATAGCAAAATTAGCTCCTAAATCAGTTCCAGCCCATTTTGAGATTGGGTGAATTTTCTGGGAATGCAGTAGAGGATTGCGGCGGTTTAGCGGTCTGTTTCAGCTCGGTCCCCGGGTACCTTCAAGAATGCATGAAGATATCCGCCGTGTTTCACCGCCGCCTGATTCCGGGATGCATCTGGATGCTTCTGTCCGTCCAGTTTGCTTTTGGCTGGGGAAGCGACGCCCATCGGATCATCAACCGGATTGCGGTCGAAGCACTTCCCGCGGATGTACCGGCGTTTTTGCGTTGCCGGTCGGCAATCGAAGAGGTGGAATATCTGGGCCCGGAACCGGATCGTTGGCGATCCTCCGCGGAGCCGGAATTGAAACAAGCGCAGGCCCCGGAACATTTTATCGATTTGGAATGGGCCGACCTGGCGGATTCGGAGGGTCTTCCGGCCGATCGGTTGCAATTTCTCCGCGATCTGGATCGTGCGCAGGTTCAACATCCAAACCTGGCTGAAAAGCTCACGCCTGAGAGCGTTGGCTTGTTGCCGTGGCAGGTGAATGAAGAATTTGAGCGGCTGCGGATTGATATGCGCCAGTATCGTATGCAGTTGGCAGCCCACCAGGCCACGCAGAATGTCCAGCAGGCGATTCTTTACGATGCGGGCATTCTAGGGCATTATGTTGCGGACGGCTCCCAGCCTCTGCATACGACCATCGATTACAACGGATGGGTGGAAACGAAGAATCCGGAAGGATTTATTCGCCAACGCGGAATCCATAGCGAATTCGAGTCGCAATTTGTGCACACTAATTTCGACGCGGCAGCGATTCGGCCTTTGGTTCCGGCCAGTCCGCGAATTCTGGATTCGCCGTTTCGAGACTTTATTGATTATCTGCATGCCAGCCATCGACAGGTGCCCGAGCTATATCGGCTGGAAAAGCAAAGCGGCTTTCAGGGACGCGGAACTGCCGAGTCTCGCGGTTTTACGGCGGAAAGAATTGCCGCCGGCGCATCCATGCTGCGCGACATGATCTATACCGCATGGATGCAAAGTGCGAGCTTCCGATGAAGCGATCGACCGGTTTTCCTGTATGTGTATGGCAACGGAATGAAGCCTACGCATCCGTTCCTTAAAGAACGGATGCACATAACGATTTCTCGCCATCTTATAGCAACAGGAAAACCGGTCTAATCGATCCCCCAAACGAGCCATATTTTTGGCTTCTCTTCGCATCTATAAAAATGACACCAAATCTGATCCGGTGTCTTTCCAGCGTCGGCGATGATGTTCGCTGGCGCTCCAATGGGTCGGCAGGGGCGCAGGTTTTCGCGATTTCCTCTGCTCGTCGTCGGCGTAGGAGAATCGCGCCAGCCGACGGACTCTGCCGACACGGTTGGTATTTTTCACAGATGGAACTCTGGCGTTCGCCAAACCTCTCCATTATGAGCCGCTGGGCATCTCTATCGTTTCGCCAGGATGCGCGTTTATTCCTGAACCAGCCGCCACTGTTCGGAGATAAAGTTATCGGTCATTCCGGCGATATAGTCGGCGATAACACGGGGAGCGCCTTCGCCGACAATCTGCGCTTCGTGACTTTCGGGCAACTGTTCGGGATGACGCATCCAGTATTGAAACAGCCCTTCAATGGTTTCTTCGGCACGAGCATGGCTATGGTCCAGATCTTCCGCGTGGTAAAGCTTTCGGAAGAGATACTCCTTTGCTTCCTGCCGGCGTTGTTCCATCGCCGGCGATAGTGTCACAATTCGTTCCAGGTAGCCGCGCACATCTTCCAGGGTTTGGATTTCGTTCTCAACCGTCCGGCGATGGGTGGTGACAATCAAGTCGTTTACCAACGCATTCAGCATCCGTTTCAGCGATTCGTTGAAGATCAGCTTGGGCGCGGCTGCGGAATGTCGAAGTTCCAACTGCCGGTAAAATTCGTCGAAAAGCGAGACATTCCCGCGCAAATCGTCGACAGAGAGAATTTCCGCCTCAACGCCATCGTCGATGTCGGCCGTCAGATATGCGATTTCGTCGGCCAGGTCGATGATTTGCGCTTCCAGAGGAGGCTGCCGGTCGAGAAAATATTCCTCCAACTCGGGATGTTCCGCGGCCGAATAATCATGGGAATGTTTAATGATGCCTTCGCGGATGGCAAGTGTGAGGTTCAAACCGCGAAACTCAACATAGCGCTGTTCAAAATGTTCGACGATGCGCAGCGCGTGCAGGTTGTGATCGAAATGGAAGCCGTGTGCCTGCATCTGCCGGTCCAGCGCATGTTCTCCGGCATGGCCGAAAGGAGGATGTCCGATATCGTGCACCAGGGCCAGCGTTTCCGTCAGGTCCTCGTTTAGATCGAGCGCGGTCGCGACGGTTCGCGCAATCTGTGTCACTTCAATGGTGTGCGTCAATCGACTGCGGAAATGGTCGGAATAGCGATGGGTAAAGACCTGAGTTTTTCCGGCGAGGCGGCGAAACGCACGCGCATGGATGACGCGGTCCCGGTCCCGTTGAAACGGTGAGCGATATGAATGACGCGGTTCCGGATGCGCCCGGGTTGTCAGCGGATCGGCCGCATCGCCAGCTACCGCACAGGAACGAAGCGGGGTGACCTTCATGAATCTATAGCGGGTGGGGCGCGGTGGAGTGGGCTTCTTCCTTCGCCAGCTTCTGTTTCGCTTTATCTAGTTTTTTCCGCACCTTGCTTACATCAGCGGGTTCCGCATCGGCAGGAGCGGAGTTGGCATAGTTATTCAAGGAGCTTTGCCATTGCGCCACCGCTTGTTGCAGATTTCCGATGGAGGCGTAAACCTCACCCAGGTGGTCATGTACGGTGGGATCGGTTGGAATCAACGTGATGGCCTTCTCAAGCGACTGTTCGGCCAGCGCATACCGGCCCAACTTGAACTGAACCCAGCCCAAAGAATCCAGGAAGGCCCCATTCTCCGGATCGAGTTTCACTGCCCGCTCCACCAGTTGCAGCGCCTCATTTAGCTTCAGCCCGTGATCGGCCAGCATATATCCGAGATAGTTCAGCGTGAGCGGGTTGTCGGGGTCCAGCGTCAGCGATTGCCGGAATTGCTGTTCCGCCGCGTCGATGTGTTTCTGCCTTTCCTGCAATGCTCCACGCATGAAATAGATCAGGCCCGTTGCCTGTTTGGAGTTGTCCAGTTTTTCTGCCTGATCGATGGCGGCGGAGGCATCCTTCCACTTTCGCAAGCGGGTATAAATTTGTGCCAGGCTCAACCATACAAGGCGATCCTGCTTGGAACCATTTAGTTGGGCCTTCGCCAGGTCGACGCCTTCCTTCACCTTGCCTGTATCTACAAGCTGGCCCGCCAAGGTCAACTTTAGATCGATGCTCTTTGGCAGTGCGTTCGAAGCCTCCTGGGCAGCGGCGGTCGCCTCAGGCAACATTTTGGCGTCTCGGTAGGTATCCACTTCGCCCTGATATCCACGTTCGGCGTCTTGTCCGCCCAGTGCAATGATTTCTTTGTAAGCCCCGATTGCCTGGCTGGTCTTGTGCTGGTCCCGATAGATGACGCCGAGCCGATCTAGAAAAATCGCCCTATTGTTCTTTTCATCTTCCGTGTATTGCCCATTCGCATGTTTGGTACTGTCGGCCAACTCTTGCAGTATGGCTGCAGCTTCATCCAGGCGCCCCTGTGCTACATCCAGTAGCGCTTCGTTGTATCGAACTTCTACGGAATCCGGATCGAGGCTCTTGGCATGCTTCAGTGCCGTCTCTGCCTTTTCCAGATGTCCCTGCATACGCTCCAACTCCGCCAGCCTCACAAATGAGTGAGCGTCTTCCGGGTCCTGGGTGGTGATGCCTTCCAGAATTTTTAGCGCCGCGTCGTTCTGGTTATCGTTGAGCAGGTCCTCCGCCAGGCCTCGCTGAGCGTCGAGGTTGTCGGGCTGAATGTTCAACGCGTCCTGGTAGGAGGCAATCGCCAGCTTGGTATTTTTCGCCTGGTCGTACAAACTCGCTAGAGCGAGATCGACTTTGGGACTGCGATCATCCTGCGGAACGCCTTTCAAGGCGTTGATCGCTTCCGTCTGATTGCCTTGTTCGCTGTACAAGCGGGCCAGGTTCAGCACCACATCCTCAGAGCTGGGATCGATGCGCCTCGCCTCCTCAAATTGTGCCTTCGCATTTGCCGTGTCGTGTTTCAGGCTATAGAGCTGGCCTAAAAGCAAATGATTGTCGATATTGCCCGGCTCCAGCGCGACGATCTTTTGAAATTCCTGAATGGCGAGTCCCAACATGGGTCCGGGCTGCTGGCCGGAATCGGTATCCCCCAGCGACCGCAGATAAACGCGGCCCAGCAGTTTGTGGGCGGCCAAATCGTCAGGGTGATCTTTCAAAACTCTCTGGGCGGCTTCTATCGCTTCGCGAATCCGTCCCATTTTGAAGTACGTGTCCGCAAGCGTGTTTTGCAGGAAGGACGAATCGGGATCGTCGGTAATAGCCAGCTTGTATTGTTCAATGGCTTGTGTGGCCAGTTCGGGGCGTCCATATTGCTCCGCGGACTGTTCGTACAAATGCCCCAGAGCGAAATGGTAGTAGGACTGCGCCCGTTTTCCGGTTTCGCCCGATGGAACGGATGGAGTCGCGGTATTCCGCGCGGTGACGCTGCCGGATGCATTGGAGGAAACGGCATTCGTATCTTTTTGGGAACTGGCAGGCGAGCTGTTTTGTGCGATCGCGGCGGCTGAGATCGTGATCGCTGCGCCGAACACTACCACCTTCCGCCATCTCCACAGAGAAAGGTGCTTCCCTTCGGCGACACGAACCTTCGTCATTTGAAACACTACCTCGCGCCCTTTGGGCAGCTTCGGAAACACCAGGGTATCTGCTCTGGGTCCGTAATCTCGATTGTACGCTGGCATTTCAAAGACCGCGAACCGGGCAAAGAACGCTTGTTTCAATACAACTTACAGATAGGCCTGCCAGATCGACGTCGAATTTTAGTGGCGGAAATGTCTCATGCCGGTAAAGACCATCGCCACGCCCAGCCGGTCTGCGGCGGCAATCACCTCCGCATCGCGAACCGATCCGCCCGGCTGGATCACCGCAATCGCGCCCGCGGCGGCGATCGTCTCCAGGCCATCCGGGAAGGGAAAGAAGGCGTCCGAGGCGGCCACACAGCCTGCCAGTGGCAGAATGGCTTTGATGGCGCCAAACTTTGCCGCATCCACGCGGCTGGTCTGGCCGGCGCCGACACTCAGTGTCTGACCATCGCGCGCATAGACGATGGCATTCGATTTGACATGCTTGCAGACGCGCCAGGCGAACAACATCCCATCCGTCTCCGCCTGCGTAGGTGAACGTTTGGTTACGACCTTCAGATCCGCGGCTTCGATATGTCCCCGGTCGGCATCCTGCAGAAGCAGACCTCCGGAGATCTGTTTCAGCACCCGTCCCGGCTCCGCCGCTTTCACCTCGACCAGGCGCAGATTTTTCCTGGTGGAAAAAATCTTCTTTGCCTCCGCACTGAAACCGGGCGCGGCAATCGCTTCCACAAATAGCTTGGCGATCTCGGCGGCGGCATCGCCATCCACTACGCGATTGATGCCGATCACGCCGCCGAAGGCGGAAATAGGATCGGCTGCGAGCGCCTTTTGATATGCCTCAAGAATCGTAGTGGCCGTGGCCGCGCCGCACGGATTCGTGTGTTTGATAATGGCGACGGCAGGTTCGTGAAACTCAAGTGCCAGGTCCCAGCAGGCATCGAGATCGACCAGGTTGTTGTAGCTCAACTCCTTGCCTTGCAACTGCCGCAGTCCCGCGATGCCGGTTTCGCTGCCGTCGGCATAAAGCGCAGCCTTCTGGTGTGGGTTTTCGCCATAGCGTAACGACATCACGTGTCGATAGGCCAATCGCAGGGCCGAGGGGAAAGGCAATTCTTCGTGCTTCGGAAGCGCGAGCGGAGCCTCGTGAGAGGGCAGCGCGGGCAGCCTTTCGAGTGCGTTCGCGATGGCCAGATCGTAAGCTGCGGTCACGCCGAAGGCCTTCCGGGCCAGCCGCCATCGAGTGTCGCGGCTCAGCCGGCCTCCATTCGATGTCAGTTCTTCGATCAACGCCGGATAATCCGCGGATGAAGTCACAACCGCTACATCTTCAAAATTTTTTGCCGCTGAACGTACCATCGACGGACCGCCAATGTCGATGTTTTCGATCAATTCTGCGAAATGTACGCCAGGTTTTTGCAATGTCGCTTCGAACGCATACAGATTGACCACCACCATGTCGATCGGCTCAATATCATGCGATGCAATTGCTTTCAAATGTTCCGGATTGGAGCGAACATGCAGAATGCCGCCGTGCACCTTCGGATGCAGCGTCTTCACCCGGCCGTCAAGCATCTCAGGAAACCCGGTCAGTTCGGAAATATCTTTCACGGTCAGCCCAGCCTCGCGCAAAGTGCGGGCTGTACCGCCGGTAGAAACCAGTTCCGCGCCATGCTGCTCCAGGGCACGCGCAAACTCCACAATGCCGGATTTATCAGTGACGCTGAACAAAACTCGCCGAATTGGCTTCATGCTGCTCCGCTCTGGAATGGAATAAGACTGATTTTAATGTATGAATCGCAAGGCTGGATTTCTCTATCTCAGAGGCGCACGCTGCCATTGCGTTCTGCAAGCGCACTCGATAGCCTGTACTCAGGTTGCGGGGCCTTTCAGGCAGGAGAGTTCGATCTGACCAGTTGGAACGACAAGCGAAATGACGGCAGGGGGGGAGAAGTCCAGATTCTGCCTCCTGATTCCCGGGAGATGGAGCGGAGCCACGCCAACGGAGATCATTCTTCTCCGTCCGGCTACGATCTTCAATCCGGCTATTACAGCGATGAACGGCCTCGGTCCCAGACTCAGTCTCGCCTGTTGACTGGATGGGCTTACGCCCCCGCGACATACATCCTGATCGGCATCAACTGCGCGGTGTATCTGCTGATGACCTTGAAGGGCGTCTCCTGGTGGGCGCCGACCGCGCAAGACATTTTGCACTGGGGCGCCAGCCGCGGAGCCAATGAAATTCTTTATCACCAATGGTGGCGTTTGTTGAGCGCCACATTTGTGCATGTCGGGATTGTCCACATCGGCACAAATATGTGGTGCTTGTGGAATCTGGGATTGTTGGGAGAGCCCTTGCTGGGCACCTTTGGAATGTTCGCGGTGTATGTTCTAACCGGCGTCGCCGGCAATCTGCTCAGCTCTGGAGTCAACCCGGGGATCGTCGGGGCCGGCGCATCGGGTGCGGTTTTTGGGATTGCTGGAATTCTGATCTTGTTGTTGAAATCCCCGCATCTGCCGTTTCCCCGGGCGGAGCTGCAGCGTCTGCGCCGCAGCGTCATCTATTTTGCAGCCATCAATCTGGCCATCGGAGCTTCCACGCTGCTCTATGCCGGTGGTATCAAGATTGACAATATGGCCCACCTGGGAGGCTTCCTCTCCGGGCTTGCAATGGGCGTTCCTTTAGCACCGGTGCTGGGCACGGGCCGCAACCCATACTTCCAGCGACAACGCATCGTATTTTCCGTCGTTGCCGGACTGCTGCTGCTGTTTGGTTATGGAATCGTGCAGTTCTGGAAATAAGCGCGTGTCGCTCGAAACGGTGTCAAATTTGATCCGGATCAGTTGCCTTCCGCCCCGGCAAACTTCTTGACCATTGCCAGCAACAGCCGGCGATCGCTCTCGTTCAGGCTGGCGGAGTAACGGCGGATCTGTGTAAGAAAGCGCAATTCCTCGTCGCTGAATCGCTGGGTTGGCATCTCGTAGCTAAGCGCGTTCTCCGCAAAAAAATGCGCCATGGGGACATCGAGCGCGTTCGCGATCTTGTATAGCGTATCGAGCGAGGGCACGGTGTGCCCGTTTTCCACCCGCGAGAGATAACAGCGGAGCAAGCCTGTTCGCTTTTCAATGTCTCCTTGCGACATGCCTTTTTGCAAACGGACGCCGCGAATGGTGGTGCCAATCTTGAGAGCTTCCATGAGTCTCCTTGCGTTCCAAAATATGATCTGAACTCGCGTTAGCCTTTGCCCGAGAAAGTTTCGAGGCGGATTTTTTACGCGCAAGTTTTGTTAACTATGTAGTTAACATGGCGGGGATACACTTTGCAAGCAAAATCTTGTCACTTGCCCCGAAACAAATGGGACTGCGAAGCTAGAGGAGGTTTGTATCCAACCCCGCAATGAAATGAATACCCGGGATTGTCAGCTGGGAAAGACGACGATCGTTGGTGAGAAATAGATCGACACGCGCCTGCGCGGCGGTAGCCAAATGGATTGCGTCGGCGGCGGAGACGTCGTACTCGGCGCGAATGCGTGCATACACTTCCGCAGTTTCGGCATTGAATGGCAGAAGTTCAATCTCTGAATTTTGGAAATAGTCGCGCATCGCTCGCACCAAATCCATCTTTTCCAGTTTGTACGGCTTTACCAGCATCTCTCCGAGGGCAAAGGTACTGGTGCAAAGAACGTCGCGCCTCCGTTTCATGCTGTTATCGAGTTCCTTGACCCTTCGCGCGTAGTCGGGATTGCCTTCCATCCAATAGATAAAAAGCATCGTGTCCCAGTAGATGCGACTCATCCGCGCTTGCCTGCGCGCTTGGCACCGGTTTTGCCATAGAAGTTCCGGCGGTCGCTCTGAATGGAGCGTTCCCAATCACCGGGGTTCTTGAAGAGTGTTTTTGCTATCCCCCGGAGCTGGTCGAACTTCGACGGCACGGACTCTGTTCCTTTAGCTTGACCCGGTTTCAAAACCCGGTAAGTGAAGACGACAGTCGTGCTCATTCCTGAGGGCGGTCCCTGCTCACCGATCAATTGCAACCCGTACTGATTCTGAAAAATTTTGGAACGCAATGCGGTGCAGACGTTTGGGGTTTTGTTTTTCAGACCCATGCCCCTCACAATGTCGCCAGACTTGATGCTTACGGTCGTTCCTGCGCCATGTAGGGCCGGTTCAACAAATTGCTTTCCGGCATATTCGCGGATTTGGTCGGATGATTTCATTGCCATTCCAATTTACAAAGATTTTATTCAATCATCACAATACATACATACTGCGATCTTGTCAAACAAAAGCGGCCAGTTATTTGGAAGCACCGGCCGCTCGGTATGTATCCCCTTCAGAGAGCCTATTTTTTTGCGCCCGCCTTCACCGCTTCCTGGGCGTTGGCGGCTCCATTTGCGGGAACCGAAGGAATTTCAGCAGTCTCGCCCTTGGCGGCGATACCCAGCTTTTGTCGCAGGGTGCTTTCAATGCGCGCGAACGTATCTTTGTTGTCTTTCAGGAACTGGCGGACATTCTCGCGGCCCTGGCCAATGCGCTCTCCCGAAAAGCTGTACCAGGCGCCCGATTTTTCGACGATGTTATGCAGAACCGCCAGATCGAGAACATCTCCTTCTCGCGAGATCCCTTCGCCGTAAAGTATGTCGAATTCCGCCTCGCGAAATGGCGCCGCCACCTTGTTCTTGACGATCTTGACCTTCGTCCGCGACCCGACGACAACATCCCCCTCTTTAACAGCGGCGATGCGGCGAATATCCACACGCACCGAAGAATAAAATTTCAGCGCGCGGCCTCCGGTCGTCGTCTCCGGATTGCCGAACATGACGCCGATTTTTTCGCGGATCTGGTTGATGAAGATCAGGGACGTGCGTGACTTTGAGACAGTTCCCGTCAGTTTGCGCAGCGCCTGCGACATCAACCGTGCCTGCAGTCCCATGTGGGAATCGCCCATTTCGCCGTCGAGTTCGGCTTTGGGAACCAGAGCCGCGACGGAATCGACGACCAGAACGTCGATCGCGCCGGAGCGAACCAGCGCTTCCGTAATTTCGAGCGCCTGTTCGCCATAATCCGGCTGCGAGATCAAAAGATTGTCCACATCGACGCCCAGCTTCTTTGCATATTGCGGATCGAGCGCATGCTCGGCATCGACAAATGCCGCCATGCCGCCCATCTTTTGCGCCTCCGCCACAATTTGCAGGGTGATGGTTGTTTTGCCGGAAGATTCTGGCCCGAAGATTTCGATGACACGCCCGCGCGGAACTCCCCCGACCCCCAGCGCCGCATCGAAGGAAATCGAGCCGGTGGAGATCACGGAGATGGGAACGATGGCCTCTTTACTGCCCAGCCGCATGATCGATCCCTTGCCAAACTGCTTTTCAATCTGTGAAAGCGCGAGATCGATCGCCCGCGTGCGTTCTTTATCCTCTGCCATTTGAATCTCCGGGGGTTGAGTTGAGATTGGTTGGTCCGCGGCGAAGCGGCCACTTGCGTTTGGGTAACTTTGGTTACTGGCGGGATTTTAGCATTAATATAGCAGGCGAACAAAGGGAGAATATAGGCTGGCATAAGAATGCGCTCGACGGCAAATTCCTAAAAGCAAACCAAGCGTCTACAATCGAGCGTTCTATTTCTTTAGGATGGTGCTCATGCAGCTTGAAGCGATTCAGACCGCTTTGCAGGGAAATGGCCTCGATGGCTGGCTTTTTTACGATCATCACCATCGCGATCCGCTGGCATATCGCATTCTCGGTCTCGGCGATGCGCGGCACGTCAGCCGGCGATGGTTCTACCTGATTCCCGCCACAGGAGAGCCAAAGAAGCTGGTGCATCGCATTGAGGAAGGGCGGCTGGATGCGCTTCCCGGCAAAAAGACGGTGTATTCAACCTGGCAGGAACTGGAAGCGCAGTTGTCCGCGATGCTCCAGGGGCGCACCCGGTTGGCGATGCAATATTCTCCGCGCAACGCCATCATGTACGTGTCGCTGGTCGATGCCGGCACCATTGAATTGCTGCGAAGCATGGACAAGCAGATTGTCAGTTCGGCGGACCTGGTCAGCCATTTTGAAGCGGTGCTTACACAGGAACAGATCGAGAGCCATTATGCTGCTCAGCGCAGTATTGACGCTATTCTTGCGGACGGCTTTCGTGAAATAGGCAACCGCGTTCGAAGCGGCGGCTCCGGCAACGGGTTGACGGAGTTTTCCATGGTGCAATGGCTGCGTGAGGCCATGCGGCGGGAACAGATCGTTGCGGAGGATGGACCGAACGTTTCCGTCAATCGGAATACCGCCAATCCACACTATGATCCTGGCGCTGCCAATGCCCAGACGATCAAGGTCGGGGATTTCGTGCTGATCGATATCTGGGGTCGAAAAAATTCTCCAGGCTCGGTCTTCTACGACATCACCTGGACCGGTGTCGTCGATCGCCAGCCGACAGATCGTGAACAGCAGGTTTTCGCTACCGTCGCGGCGGCCCGCGATAAAGTTATCCAATTGGTGGAAAGCGCTTTTGCGGCCAACAAACCTATCGCTGGATGGGAGGCTGACGATGCGGCGCGCAGCGTAATCCGGGATGCCGGTTTCGGCGAATATTTTACCCATCGCACCGGTCACAACATTGCCACCGAGATCCACGGCAGTGGCGCCCACCTCGACAATTTTGAGACGCATGACGAACGTCTGCTGCTTCCCAACACGTGTTTTTCCGTCGAGCCGGGAATTTATCTGCCCGACTTTGGCGTGCGCAGCGAAGTGGATATCATGACGCGTCCCGGCGAAGCGAAAGTCACAGGCCGTCTGCAACGGGAGCTGGTTCGGATCTGACCGAACCGGAGAAACCGCTTTTCTGCTGATATATTCGTGGAAGATGTCCACCACGAAGGCCAATGTCAAACAAGACGCGGCGCGGGCAGATGCGGGATCGCAAGCATTTGCCGCCGGCATCGTTTTAATCGCAGGCTGGCTTGTTCCCGGACTCGGCCATTTCCTGCAGGGCCGCTGGATTCGCGCTGTTCTGCTGTTTGTTTCGATCGTCTCCATGTTCACGCTTGGCATTGCCATGCATGGAAAGATCTATCCCCCGGCCAGCGACCTGATCAGTCTCGACATGCTGGGATTTCTTGGCGATCTCGGAAACGGGCTGCTCTTCTTTTTGTCGACCTTCTGCGGATGGGGGCAGAATGTGGTGCAGGTCGTCACGGCAGACTACGGTACAAAGTTTATTGTCGTGGCCGGTCTGCTGAACTTCATCTCTGCCGTCGACGCCCATAGCCTGAAGCTGGGGAGGAAGCGGTAAACCGTTTCTCCTGAAGGTGTATATCGGGGAGAGGGCTACGCGCAGCCTTTCCTTAAAGAAAGGCTGCATAAATGGAAAGTTGGCAATCTATAGCGTCAGGAGAACCGGTCTAATGTATGCCCCCTCTCATTTCACCGCGGTGCTACTGTTCGCGCTGTTTGCCTCGATCGTGTTCGGCATCACCCAGCGTTCCGAGACGCGGGCGATGTTCCGCTATGGCGTCTATTGCTTCTGCTTATTTGTTCTGGGCACCGTCGCAGCGAGTTGGCTGATGTGGTTGATCCATCATTAGAATTCGCCGGTTCCTGCGCATTCATCTTTGTGTAGCGTTTTCCCACAGCATCGCGTCAAAATGATGCCGCACGCGATAGCCGAGCTGCTTATACAGCTTGACGGCAACTGCATTCCGCTCCGTTACGGTCAGGGTGATGGACTCAAATTTCCGCGCCTGCAGTGAAGACGCGCATAGCTGCAGCAGTTTTTTTCCCACTCCATGACATTGAAATTCCGGCAGAACGCAAACCTGAGTCACGTGTCCCACCCTTTCGCTGACACGGGAGCAGAGCAGCAATCCGAAAAGTTTCCGGCCATCCCCGGACGCCAGCACCCACGAGGATTGTTCCTCAAATATTCCACATCCGGAAAAACGCACGATGTTGTGCAGGAAACGCTGGGCTCCGCTGGCTGAGAGATATTGATCGTTGATCTCACTGTCAATGTGCCCGGCATATCCGGCCGTAATGCATTGGGGGGCAAGGTCGTAATCCGACGCCATCCAGCGGCGATAGTGCGCTCCTGCCGCCGTTTCAAAAGGGCCCCGCTGCGCGGAATCAATCTCTCTCGGGGAATCGTCCAAATCGGATTCCATGAACAACCGCTGGAAAAGCCGAAAGCCGGCTTTTTCAAATGGGCCGCTTAGCAGGCGATGCGGATGCAAAAGCAACTGCGCCTCGACACGGACCAGTCCGGGAGTATGTTGCAGCGTCTCCAACAGCCGTTCGACCAACTGCGCTTCAATGGCAATCGCCGCCGATTCGTCGATCCCTTGCCGGGAGGCAAAGACGTCGCCAATCACGGCTTTGCGGTTCTCATAAACGCAGAAGATGTAGCCGCGAATGTGACCCTGATCCAATGCCACATATCCGGTGAGCAGATGGGACTCAATATATTGCAGTACCAGGGTTGCGGAATTCCGGTAATCCCAATGGAGACACTGGCTCCACAACGCGCTTTCCTCATCCAGCAATGGGCGCAGATGCTGCGCGGAAAAATGGCGTAGGTCGAGAAATTCGAGTTGCAGCGCCGGAGTCATCGGTTGATAGGGGATTGCCGCAAATGCAGCAAAAAATTTCCGAGCGAGTTTCGCTGTATTGCGCGAGTGTACGGCATCGCAGCGTAGTTCGAAAAGCCGCAAATCTAAAAGCGGACCTATCCGTGCACGAGGGAGGGGGAAGTTATCGCGGGGGCTGCCCGAAGGGACAATTAGTTGCCGGGAGTACCCAGAGCACTGACCCGATAGATCATAAGATCCTGCGGCCCGTACAGGAACAGAGGCTCGTATTGCCGGCCTTCGAGCAGCTTTTGCAGCTCTGTCCTGGATTGTTTCTCTTGCTGGGGCTGCGGATAATCCTGTACGACGAGCAGATGTGCCGGGGCGGGAACTCCGGAGTGCTGATAGTTGGTCACACGCTCATTCAGATAAAAAGACAGTCCGTACTGCATGTCACGCCGTGCCTGAAAAACCGCGACCTGGTGCGGCGCATCGGGAAGGCTGGTCAGCTCATTCGCCAGTGTGCGGGCGGAGTACTTCTGATCGAGCAGCTTGCCGTTGCGGGTGCCCAGCAAAAATACCAGGATCAATCCGATGGGGATCATGGTGGCGATCCGCAAGCGGGCAGTGCCGAAACGCAACACAGTTACCAGAACAGCGATGGCGACGGCCAGACCGACGATGACCGCGGAGGCAATGATGTGCGCCGGCGGCCATGCATCCGCATGCACCAGAATCTGCGGCAGCATGAGTGCACCCGCGACCAGGGTGCCGACAAATAGAGAATGGATCGCCAGCAGCCAGAAGCCCAGCCCGCGTTTGCGGACCCGATTCAGATAATCTCCACAGAGAACGGTGATGGGCGGCACGGCGGGCAGGATGTAACCGGGGAGTTTGGAATCGGAGAAGCTGAAAAACACCACCGGAAAGATGGCCCACAAGATCAGAAACTCCGGAAATGCATCGCCGGTACGGGGGTTTCCGATGTACCGGTCTGGATTGCGTCGCACCTTCCATTCGTCGATGGAAGTGCGGATCGCGTCCCAAAATGCACTGCAGGCCAGCGCCAGCCACGGCATCAGCGCCAACGCCATGACCGGGGCGAAGTACCAGAGGGGCTGCCCATGATGGAACCGGTCAGTGGCGAAGCGTTCCAGGTTGTGTTGCAGAAAAAATACCCGGATAAATTGCGGATTCCGATGCTGAACCGCGATGAACCACGGCAGCACCATGGCCAGGTACAAAAGAATTCCCGGAATCCATATTGTCCGGCGCAGCAGAGACCACTCCTTGCGCAGGGCGGCAAACAGAAAAATGATGCAGAACGCCATGAATGGCGCGACCGGACCTTTGGCGAGGGTGGCCGCGCCGCCAAAAAAATAAAGGTCGAACAGCCAGAATTTCTTGTCGGTTTCGTACCAGGCATACCAGCCGAGCATGCCGATGCAGAAGGGAGCAGCCAGTTGCATGTCCGTGGAAGCGCCGCGGGCAAAGCCGATAATTCCAGCGCAGGAGACGGTAATCAACGCGGCATCGAGTTGTCCGCCGGGACGGAAACGCCGCATGTGCAGATAGATCAGAACGACCAGAATAAAAGCAAATTCGGCGGAAGGAAGCCGTGCCGACCAGTCGTGCACGCCGAAGTCTTTGAAAGAAAACATGGCCCGCCAGTAATAGAGGGCCGGCTTTTCCAGCCACGGTTTCCCGTATAGCACAGGAGTGATGTAGTCGTGGCGGACCAGCATTTCCCGCGCGATTTGCGCGTAGCGGGGCTCATCCGCGCCAACCAGCCCCAGAACAGAGCCGCCCAGGTAGGGGACCAGGCCATAGCCGATAAAGAAGGTCGTAAAGGCAAGCAGCGTCGCAAACTCCGCCACGGTGGCGGCCGTTAGCTGCTGCCAGAAGGCTCCGCCCGGCAGGTATTGTTTCCAGTTGTTAGGTCGGTTTACGGTCACTGGTTCGTCGAGCTGCTTGGCTTGCAACAATAGATGAGCTATGCAAAAGCAGTATCCAGCGTACCAAAAATGGCAATCAAAGACGAAAAAACCCGCCCAGGAGGTAGTGGTCAGTTTTGAAAGGGCACGGCTTTAGCCGTGCCGTAAGCACCGCGAAACGAATGCGGCTTTAGCCGCTGAGAGATCGGCAATTTCAAACTGACCCACCACCGCCCAGGACGAAGAGATCCATCCGTCGAGATTGCTTGGATGCAGAGGTTTTTACGCGATGCTGACGACCGCATGAGGCCGAAGCTGGCGGCGCAATTCATCCAGTATGCGGTCCATTGCGGAATAGAGCGGACCATCGAGCGTGCAACCGCTGGCGTTCTTATGTCCGCCTCCGCCGAATTGCTCGGCCACGGCAGCGACATGCACGTCGCTTTTGCTGCGCAGGCTCATGCGGACCCTGTGGTCGGGAAGTTCCCGCAGGAATACGGCAACATCGACTCCGGAGATGCCAATGGCATAATTCACAATGCCTTCGCAGTCCTCTTCGGCGGCGCCCAGCCGGATCATGTCGCTATGCGTGACCCACAGCCAGGCGATGCGGCCTTCCCGTTTCAGGTTGGTAAGCGCCGCTCCCAGCAGGCGCATCTTCGATGCGGGATTGCTGAAATAAACATCCTGGGCGATCCGTGCCGGCCTGGCTCCCAGTTCCACAAGGCTTTTCGCCAGCGCAAAAGTCCGCTCATCCGTTCCCTCGTAGCAAAACGAGCCGGTATCGCTCAGCAGTGCGGTGTAGAGACAAGTGGCCATTTCGAGGGAGATCGCAACGCCGGCCGAGATTGCCAATCGATATACCATCTCCGCAACAGCGCTGGCTCCGGTGTCGATCCAGTTGATATCCGCGAACCGGCGGCCGCTGGTGTGGTGGTCGATGTTGATCAGGAATTGTCCATCGAGGCCATTCAGGCGGGAACGTTCCACGCTGTCGCATTCGAGCAGGATGACCGCGTCGGGCCGAAAATTGCCGGCAATGTGCGGCGCGGAACGGATCTGGTCTGCGGCCGGTAGTGTCCGGTAGATGAGCGGAACGCGGTCATACAGCAGCATCTCGGCACGCTTGCCCATCGCCTTCAATATCATCCACAGGGACAGAAGAGAACCGATAGCGTCTCCGTCGGGGCGGGCGTGGGCGGTCACCAGGAAGCTCTCTCGCTCAAAGATGGCATCGCGAATTTCGGCTTCCGGCTGCCTTCGCCGGTCCAGCAGTCGTTTTGAAGTTCGCTCGATCATTCCGTTTTTGGCAAATCCGATTTCGCAGCAGCGCCGAGCTTTTCCCTTTGCTTATTCCTGCGTTCCACCCGGCCCAGCAATTCGTCAATGCGGGCGCGCGTGGGTTCAGAGTGATCGACCTGAAAAAACAATTCCGGAACATGGCGCACGCCCATGCTTTGCAGCAGCTGGTGGCGGATGTATCCGCGCGCCGCTTCCAGGCCAGCCAGCATGTCCTCCTCGTCCTTGCGATCCCCATCGACGGCGACGTAGATGCGTGCCGACTTTCCGCCCGGCGCCATCACCACCTCACTGACGTAGCCGAAATGGATCCGTGGATCGCTCAACTGGCCTTCGAGCATGGTGCTGATTTCCTCGCGCAGTGTTTCCGCCACACGATTCTGGTGATAGGTACGTCCACGGTGTTCCGGCATGGTTCAACTCTCTTCGGTCCAGCCCAGGTTGGTTGCGAGCGGGGCAGAACCATGTATAGCGGATTTCCTATAGGTATAGGCGGAACGGAAAGTCTTCGCGCGGCTTTTTCTCAAGAAAAGCTGCTCATCGATCAACCGGGAAATCTACAGCAATAGGAAATCCGCTATAAACGAATGAGGATATCAAATTGTGCGGGGGATGGAGGCGACTTTTCCGCTCTTTTATTCTTCCGGGAAGAATTCCATGTAGGTTTCGCTTACCTGGGCCCCGTGGTTTTCCGCGATGCGGACACAGGCCTGCTCCACCAGCCGCAACTGCCCCAGCACATAATCCCGGGAAGAAGAAATCGTCGCAATTCCCAATGTGGCTCGTTGCCAGAGCACGACCTCGTCCAGTTCGGCGACCGATACGTTGAACTTGTGGCGGAGTGAATCTTTCAGGCTGCGAACACACTGCCTCCGGTCTTTAAGCGACCGCGCGTATTCCAGTCGAATTTCCACCGTCAATACCCCAATCGGCATGGGCAAATGATACCGTCCCGGCTGCATGAAGCAACGGCGAAGATGACGCACGCCTCCAACTAAAGAGGGAATATCTCGCCCGACGCACAAGGCGTTGCAGCCCGGCAGGAGCCAGCTTATGAAAGCAGTTTTATTGAATGGCTATGGAGGAGTGGAGCAGCTCGTCTACGGAGATGCTCCTGATCCCAAACCACAGGTCGGAGAAGTCTTGGTGAAGGTCGCAGCGACCAGCATTAATCCGGTGGACTGGAAGATACGACGCGGCGATATGAAGGCCGCAATGCAAATGGCGTTTCCGGCAATTCTGGGGCGCGATGTCGCGGGAACGGTAGTCTCTCTGGGTCCAGATACAGAGGGTTTCAAACCTGGCGACCGGGTTATGGGTCTGGTGAACCACGCTTACGCGGAATTTCTGGTTACCAAACGCGAGACGCTGACGCGAATTCCAGGCGGCCTCAAAACGGAAGATGCCGCCGCGCTACCTCTCGTTCTGACCACGGGCTCGCAATTGATTGAAAACGGCGTCCAACCAAAGGCTGGGCAATCGGTGCTGATCACGGGTGCATTGGGGAATGTAGGCCGAACCGCCGTCTACGTCGCCAAACAGCATGGGATGCAGGTGATCGCCGGAGTTCGCGCCCATGAGCGGAAAGAGGCTGAATTCTTGCACGTCGATCGGATCGTTGCCATCGATGACGAGCAGGGAATTGCTTCTCTCGGCCAGGTAGACGCCATCGCGGATACAGTCGGACACGACGTCATCACGAAACTGACGCCGTATCTCCGGCGTGGCGGCGTGCTGGCCAGCGTTTTAGGCAAGCCGCCAGGCGTCGATGAAAAAGATTTTCAGATTCGCCCGGTCTGGGCGCAGCCCGATGCGCGGAGGTTGCAGCAATTGGCCGAAGCGGTGGCCAGCGGCGGATTTTCCATCCCGATTGCTAAGCGGATGAAACTGTCCCAGGCGCGCGAAGCGCAGAGCTTGGCGGAAAAAGGTGGGATTGGAAAGATTCTTCTTCTGCCGTAACAAAAAAGAAAGGACACGTTGCAATGCCGAATAAATCTTCAGGAGAAATCATCAAGCGATATCTTCAGGACGCAATCGCGGCGGAGCATTACTTTGAAACGCAGCTGAAGTCCTTCGCAAAGGAAGGCGACCAATTGTCGGTAAAGAACCTGTTTGCCGACCATGCCACCGAGACCAGGCATCAATATGAACGTCTGACCGCGCGTCTGCAGGTGTTGGGAGGCAGCCCACCGGCGATGAGAAGCGTCTTTGCCCATATCTTCAATTTCGCACCCAAAGCCGTTCATCTGGGACATGAGCCGGAAGAAAAAAGCTCACAGGATCTGATCATCGCGTACGCAATTGAGAATAGCGAAATCGCCATGTATGAGGAGCTGGCGATTGTCGCTGGATTTGCCGGCGATAGAGAAACGGAAGCGTTGGCCCGTGTGCTTCAACAGGAGGAGAGGAACGCTGCGGAAAAGATCTGGAACATGATCGACGCCAGTTGCCGCCGGTCGTTCATGAAGCTGGCATCCAATCCTGCCAACGTATACTGAGCAATTTTCGGCGCACGACAAGTCCCGTTAAAGCAAAAGCACAATAGGTGTAGGCTGCGAATTCTACCTTGACGCAGCCGTTCCCCAAGGAACGGCTGCACCTGATTTCAACTCACCACATTCTAGTATCTGTGCTTTGCTTTTATAGCGCGGGCACGCCTGAAGCCGAATTAGGAGAAGACGCATCGCTGGCTTGGCCCTCCCGGTTGACCAGGTCGCGTAAGTCTTTGCTGGGCTTGAAGTAAGGGACGCGCTTTGCGGGCACTTCCACGCGCGCTCCGGTCTTGGGGTTGCGGCCAATGCGAGGATTGCGCTGGCGGGTTCGAAAGCTGCCAAAACCGCGAATCTCAATTTTGTCGCCGGAACGCAAGGCTCCCACGACGGAATCGAAGATGGTTTCGACGATTGTCTCCGCATCCGTTCGCGTCAGATCGCCCAGCCGCATTACGTCCACTACCAGATCGGCTTTTGTCATAACATCGGCACCTTCACTTTCAAGAGTATAGGATGCTTGCCGGGGTTGCGAATCGCTTCAGCTTTACCGTTATTGCCACAGAAAATAGAACCCGGGACTCTTTTCCAACATGGATTGTAGCTCTTCCCGCGGATCTGGGAGGGACAGTTTCGATTTGGCTCCCACCAGCAGGTCGATCAAGCCAGGATGTGGCTCTTTCGGCCGGACCACTGCGGGTTCGCCGCGAATGCCGACCGATTTTGCGGTATCGAGCAACGTCGTCCGGAAACCGCCAATCTGGTCGATCAAATGCAAAGGCAGCGCCTGCTGGCCGGTCCAAACCTGCCCGGTCGCGAGCGACTGAATATCTTTGACCGGCAATTTCCGGCCAGCGGCTACATCGTCAACAAACTGGGCGTGCATGTTGTCGGTCAATCCCTGAAAATAGGCCCGCTCCGTGGGGGTCGGGTCGCGCGTCGGGGAACCGGCATCTTTCAATTCGCCGGCTTTAATCGTGATGCTCTTCAGCTTCGCCCACTTCAGCAGATCGCCGTAGTTCATCCATTCCATAATGACGCCGATGCTGCCGACGATGCTGGCCTGATTCGCATAAATGCGGTCCGTGCCGCTGGCCACATAATAGGCCCCGCTGGCGCCGACGCTTTCGATGGAGGCGACAATTCGTTTTTTATGCTCGTTGCGGACGCGCAGAACTTCGTGATAAATCTCCTGCGAAGCCGCGGCTCCTCCGCCCGGCGAGTCGATATGCAGGATGATCGCTTTAATCGATTTGTCGTTCGCGAACTTCTCCAGCTGTTCATTGATCTTGTCCGGAGAAAGGATGATGCCTTTCAGGTCTACCACCCCGATACTGCCGGAGCCAAAATTATTGAAGCTGGCCGTAGTCGTCCCGGAAGACTTCAATGTGTACCAGGCGGCGATCCATAACAGGATCGTGAACAGCAAAAACAGTCCGCCAATCCAGCTCAACCAGAACCAGAAAGAGTGTCCGTTACGGTGTTCTACCAGCTCGTCCATACGGGCGAGTGTAGCACTCCGCCTGTTCGTTTCGTGGCTGTTGGATGGCCCAATCCTTTGACATCTCGCGTCAATTGCGGAAACGGGGCTGTTCCCCCATAATTGGTGCAGACATTCGGTACCCCTTTTGCATTCCCCAACCGTAAGGGGCCGTACAGCGATCATGGACGAGCTTCAATACAGCATCGTTATACCGGCTTTCAATGAGCAGGCACGCATTGGCGAAACACTGGACCGGGTCATGGCCTGCGTGGAAAATCGCCGCTGGGCGGCCGAGGTGCTGGTGGTCAATGATGGCTCGCGCGACAGGACCGCTTCCATCGTCCTGGCGGCTACTCGCCGGTATCCCAATCTCCGGCTGATTGACAACGCCGAAAATCGTGGCAAGGGATATGCCGTACGCAACGGAATTCTCCAGTCCCGGGCCCCAATCGTTATGTTCACGGATGCCGACCTGTCGGCTCCCATGGAAGAGGCAGAACGGTTGTTTTCCGCCATTCATGAAGGAGCCGATATCGCCATCGGCTCGCGCTGGCTGGACCGTTCCCGTCAGACATTGCGGCAGCCGATCTACCGCCGTTTTTTTGGCCGGTGCTTCAACCTGCTAACGCGGATGGTCATGAATCTTCCTCTGGCGGATACACAATGCGGCTTTAAAGCTTTTCGGCGCGACGCCGCCAGAACCATCTTTCTTCGTCAGCGGATTGAGCGATGGGGATTCGATCCGGAAATTCTGTACATCGCCTTGCGACGGGGGTATCAGGTGCGGGAAGTTCCGGTTACCTGGGGCCACGACGAACGATCGCGCATCAGCTATCTGAAAGATGGGTTAAAGATGCTGCAGGATCTGCTTCTAGTGCGCTATTACTCTCTTGCGGGATACTACGACGGCGAGCCGTTTCCATCCGCACACTGCGGCGCCTGCGGCAAAGAAGGCGCAATTCCTACTCTGAAAGCATAACCCTGCTCGACCGTGGAGGTCTCAGGATGCCTGGGCTGTGGGTATCGCCAGTTTTTGCCCCATCAGGGGGGGACGCCGCGACTCGATCAGCTTGACTCCATCATCCCCATCGGTGGCGAGCGTCCATTTTTTCGCGCAGATGCCGCATAGCCAGAAATGCTCCAGGCGGTGGGGATGGCCGGACCCACTTTCTACGGCGCCTTTCCGAGAGAACAGGAATATTTTTCCTTCCCGTAGGTAATGAAGAGGTTTGTGGCAGATAGGATTGGCGCAGTTATTGACCATCGGGGAAACTCCTCATCGGAAGCCGAAACCCTTCTGCCGAACGGACTCATCTGAAACAAAAGGGCGATTTCTGATTAAATTGGACGCCAAAAAACAGAATAAGGTTGACCGGTGAATTTGTTATGAAAGTTTGAAAGGATTAAAAAGATTTTTGAGCAGGATAAATATTTTCGGTTGCCGATCCGCGGGGCCGGCCCTGCCGGTTCAGAAAGAATGAATGTCGCTGATAAAAAGTCCTAAGGGTGTTGGCTTGACGGTGGAACAACGCCGTTCATTCGCAGATATTCGACCATCTGGCCGTAGTGGTCATTCATGTGGACCACGGCAAACAGCATTATCCCCACGCGGGTACTGACTCCGTCGGCCGGTTTTACAACCTGCATCGCATTCTGGTTGTTCAGCGTCGCGATGGATTGATGAGCGAAGGCAAAGGAATCTTTCAGCGCCTGCACCAATTGCTGCTTGGTCTTCAATTCCTTCACATTGGGCATGCCCAGCGGTTTTATGGATGCTGCCCGGCTGTACAGCATGTAATTGGCTCCGATGACATGCTGGATCTGTTCCGCGAATGTCCGCACGCCTTTGAAGTTTCCGTTGGTTGGGGCGAAATTGTATTTATCCGCGGGCATGGCTTCGGCCAGCGGAACCATTTGGCCTTCTACCATGCTCAGCAGCTGGTCGACAATCTGTCCTGGCGTGGTCGGAGCAGCAGCAGCTGCTAGACGCGCTGGCTGTGCTTGCGCGCAGGGTAACGCCACCATCACCATGACCGCAGCGAACAAAACGGCCTGGACGCTCAGGAGGTAATTGCGGAAAGTTTTTTTCATAAAGTTCTGCACTCCTCGAAAACCTTTCGACGACTGAGAGTAGCAAGAGTCAACTCGGAAAGGCAAAAACGAAGGAGCGAAAATGGCGACGCCTCAATGGTATGACACGGCGGCTGTAGCGATGCTGGTCCTGCATCTCGCGTGGATTCTTTGGGTGATCTTCGGCGTATTGTGGACGCGCGGGCGTCCTTGGTTGGCGGCTTTCCATATTGGCTCCTTGCTGTGGGGCATCGCTGTGGAACTAGGCCCGTGGCCGTGTCCGCTCACAATGGCGGAGCAGTTTTTTGAGCGCGGCGCGGGTATTGAGCCGTATCGCGGAAGCTTCCTGCTCCACTGGCTCGATCGGATCGTGTATCCCAACCTGTCAGTGCGCCTGCTCACGATCTGCGGCGTTGCGGTCTGTGTGGCGAATCTGGCCATCTATCTTTTGCGGTGTTGGAGGCCATCCTCAGGGACGGCGCAAAATCGTAGCCAATAAAAAATCGCAGGAAAAGGAAATGTGAAATGCTTTGCGCATTCGACCGCCGAATGTGACCAACGTTCTGAATTCGTTTTCGTCGGGTAATACAATTTTGGTACCGTTTTTCCGCAACTGGAATTGCAGCCGGAGGCATCTGTTATCTGATAGAGTTTGCGAAAGGAGTAAACCCAATATGGAACAGGAAATTACTTGGCTGCGGGCGCTGGCTGCGGGGTCTTTGGTTGCCGGTGCTGCCTTGCTGCTTACTGGGCGACGGAAGGCTGCTTTGACAGCTTCGGGTTTGGGAGCTGCGGTCATTCTGGCGGAAGACCCCGAGGCAATGAAGGAGTTGTGGCACTGCGTTCCGGATTATCTCCAGGACGGCCATGAACTGATTGGCCGGCTGGAAGGTGTTCTGGATGGGATTACTGAACAGGGCAGCCGCGTGCGGCAGCTGGTTCGACGCGCATAACATAAAAGAATTTGATTTTCGTGTTCCCCCGCACACAATTGCACCGTATCGATGCCTAACTGTCGAAAAAATCCAGGCATGCCGAAGTGTGATTGTTGCCAGATGAATTCTTCTCCATCTCCCGGCCTTTCTTCCGCTGCAGCGGAAGCGTCAAGATTAGACAAAGATCCATCCATCGATTGAAGGTGCGACCCCATGGAATTTCGCTGTGCGCTTCCAGCAAGACTCGAAGAGGATTTTTCTTCCGCCGCCAAAGATTGGCAAAACGGAAAAATTGATCGTCTGTGGGCCCGAGACGCCTCCCTGTGGACGGGCAATGATGAATCCAAATGGCTGGGCTGGCTGGATATTGTTGAGCGCACGCAGCAGGAACTGCCGCGGCTTCATGCCTTGGCGGAGGACATTCGCGGGGCAGGCTTTGAGTATGCCCTGCTGCTCGGCATGGGCGGCTCCAGTCTTTGTCCGGAAGTTCTGGCCGAGACATTCGGCAAGCAGCATGGATTTCCGCGCCTGTCGATTGTAGATTCGACCGATCCCGCTCAGGTAAAGGCTGCCGAACAGAGCGTCGATCTCAGAAAAACCGCCATTATCGTATCGAGCAAATCGGGCTCGACTCTCGAACCGAATATTTTGAAGCAATATTTCATGGCGCGCATGAAGGATGCGGTGGGCGGGGATGCCGGCCGGCATTTTATCGCTGTCACCGATCCAGGGTCGCACATGGAAGCAGTCGCCAAAGCGGACGGCTTCCGGCACATTTTTTATGGCGATCCGCAAATTGGCGGCCGTTACTCGGCGCTGTCGAACTTTGGCATGGTTCCTGCCGCGGTCATGGGACTGGATGTTAAAAAGCTGTTGGCGAAAGCAAAAACTGCGGTCGATCTCTGCCACTCTTCCGAAGTTAAGAAAAATGTCGGGGTGCAACTGGGTCTCGTTCTGGGAACGGCAGCGAATGCCGGCCACGACAAGATCACCTTTTTCACGTCACCTTCCATCTACGACATGGGCGCTTGGTTCGAGCAATTGATTGCGGAATCGACCGGCAAGCAGGGCAAGGGCATTACTCCGGTCGATCTCGAAGAGATTGCTCTTCCCGACCGCTATGGCAACGACCGGATATTTGCGTATGTGCGTCTGGAAGGTGCGGACAACGCGCATCTCGATGCCGGTGTTGAAAAGCTGGAGAAGGCCGGTCAGCCGGTTGTCCGCCTCACCCTGCGTGATCTCTACGATGTCGGCCAGCAATTTTTTACCTGGGAAATTGCGACTGCGGTGGCTGGCTCAGTCATCGGTATCGATGCGTTCAACCAGCCCGACGTCGAAGCGGCAAAAATCGAGACGCGCCGTCTGACCGCGGAATATGAGAAAGCCGGAACATTGCCCCAACAAACCCCGATCTTCGACGACGGGCAGGTCAAGCTGTTCGCCGATGCCAGTTACGCGGCTGTCCTGAATGGCGGGCAGGACATTGGATCGCCTGATTTGGCAGGCTATCTGCGCGCCCATCTGGCGCAATTGAAGCCGGATGACTATTTTGCCGTGCTTGGGTTCATCCAGCGAAATCGAGAACACGAAAAGACCATGCAGAAGCTGCGCCATGCTGTTCGAGATAAGAAAGGTGTTGCCACCTGTCTCGGTTTTGGACCGCGATTCCTGCATTCCACCGGGCAGGACTATAAAGGCGGACCCAACACCGGCGTCTTCCTCCAGATTACGGCCGACCATGCGCAAGACCTTCCGATTCCAGACCAGAAATATACGTTCGGCATCGTCATCGATGCACAGGCAGCCGGGGATTTGAGCGTGTTACAACAGCGCGGCCGCCGTGCCTTGCGAGCCCATCTTGGGAAAGATGTCGAAGCGGGACTCACTTTGTTGAGCGCGGCTACAGAAAAGGCGCTGGCCTAGCGGAAGAAGATGAGCGAATAGAGAAGGATCGCCAACACCAGGCCGCTGACCGCAACATACATCCGGTCACGTTCCAGAGCGAAAGCGACCACCAAAAAAGCGACCCGTGCCACCGGGGTGGCAACCAGCAGCAGAATTCCCAGCTGTATCAGCGCGATGGGATTTCCATGCAACAGGTTCGGCAACAATTCACCGATATCGAATAGCTTTCTACTGCCGGCGCCGAACATCCGATAATTCGCATGAACCGGTCCGGAACTCCATAAGTAGAGACTCATTCCCACAAATGTCACTGCAACAGAGAGGAGCATTCCTGCTCGCAACACCTGGCCGATCAATATCTCTACTTGTTTGTCGTTCAACCTGGCCATTGGTGTTTTTTAGACCTTTCCCATGCAGCCGCTGTAGATCATCTCCACCGCTAATGCGAAGATGACCACGGAAAAAATAATCCGCAACGATTTCACATTGGACTTCACCAGCAGCTTCGCCCCCAGCAGGGACCCGATTACCACCCCGATCATGACCGGGGCAACCAGTGGAGCGTCAATATATCCGCGGCGAAGGTAAATGCCCGCGCTCGCCGCCGCCGTAACGCCAATCATGAAATTGCTGGTGGTGGTGGAAACCTTAAACGGAATCCGCATGATGTTATCCATCGCCAGCACCTTGACCGCGCCGCTGCCGATTCCCAGCAGACCGGACAATGCGCCCGCTCCGAACATCGTGGCAAACCCACCGGAGATATTGGTTACCGCGTAATGTTGTTCTTTCCCATCCATCCCCGGAAAGGTCCCGTTCATCTTGAGCCGGTTCGACCAGGGATTGTCCGGCACGCGTTCCTCGCCGTGTCGCCCGAACGAAAGATATACGGAATAGAGCAATACCAGGCTAAAGACAATCGCAATGCTGCGAGTGGGGACCCGGGTTGCCAGCCACGCACCGGCGATTGCGCCGGCGGTGGTTGCGATCTCCAGAAACATTCCGATCCGGATATTCGAGAATCCTTCGCGCACATAGGCGGCCGCCGAGCCGGAAGAAGTGGCAATTACCGAAATCAGCGAGGCGCCGATCGCATATCGCAGATCGACCTTGAACAGAATGGCGAGCATGGGAACCAGAACCACCCCTCCGCCCAGGCCGGTCAGGGAACCAAGCAGTCCGGCCAACAGCGATCCCCCTAAAATCACCAGGGAAAACATCCATTCGTTCATGGCCAAACTGTATCACTCGGAAAATTTTTCGATTTTGAATTGCAAGCCATTCAAAAGGTCCGCAAAGTGCATCTGATTCGCCGGGGGTGTTAAAAAAGCGAAGGTTTCTGCGCGACATAAAAGTAACTTCATGCGTCTATTATTCTGCCTGGTCCCGGGTTCGATTCAGGAGATACTTAGGAGAAGCGTAAAAACGGGAAGATTTGAGCGAATCCAGAAGGGGCGGTTGTCGAGGGGTCCGGCGCCGAAATAAGCGGGAAGAATGCAGCCAAAACGTTGTGAACGTCGTTGTACCGTTGTCAGACGGTCGAAAATAGCAGGCATCGTAGTTTTTGTGCTGGTTTGGGGTGGAATCGGCCTCCTGCGGGCGCAAGCCCAATCCGCGAATGCCCAATCTTTGATGCAGAACCGGATTTCTCAAGCAGTTCGTTCGGACCAGATGCAGGTTCTCCGCGGTACGGTTCATCCGATGGTCGCCGTGGCTCAGGATCAGGGAGAATTGAGCGGCTCGACCGTGCTTCATAACATGTCGTTGGTTTTTCGCCGTTCAATGGCCCAGGAAGCCGATTTAAAGAATCTGCTCCAGCAGCAGCAGACCAGCGGATCGCCGCTATACCACCAATGGCTGAAGCCAGGGCAGTTTGCGGCTCGTTATGGAGTCAGCCGGCAGGATCTCGCCAAGGCCACGGCATGGCTGCAAAGCAATGGGTTTACGATCAATGGTGTTTCTCCCGACGGAGACCGGATTGAATTCAGTGGAACCGCGGCCCAGGTAAATTCAGCCTTTCAGACCCGCATGCACCGTTATGCGATACACGGGCAAACGCGTTGGGCAAACGCGACCGAAATCAGCGTGCCCCAGGCCATTGCCGGAATGACGCTGGATATCCGGCATTTGAATAGCTTTCGTCCGCATCCGCACTTTGGGCAAAAACGGGTGAATGCCATCCGGCCCCCCGGTACGGGCACATCGAGCCCACACTATACGCTGCACGATCAGAACGGCGAGGTGAACCTGCTCGCGCCTTCCGATGTTCAGACAATCTATGACGTGCAGGGTCTTTATAACAGCAGCATCACCGGTAAAGGTCAGACTCTGGCCGTTGTCGGTCAAACCGACGTCGTCAAGTATCAAAGCGACATTAAAAATTTCCGGTTGCTCAGCGGCCTCGACGCAAACAACTTGCCGACGCAGATAGTTGTGCCGAATACGGGCAACGCTACCGTTTCCGCCGGCGATCTGACGGAAGCCGACATCGATCTCGAGTGGTCGGGAGCGATCGCAAAAGATGCGAACATCCTGTATGTGACCAGCGGTCCGAATGGAGATGTGTTCGACGCGTTGGTTTATGCGATTCAGCATCCGCTAATGAACAACAACACGCAGTTTGTGCCCGTTATCAGCATCAGTTACGGAGCTTGTGAAGGGGCAGCCGGAGCGGCCTCCATTCAAAGCATTGACCAGGTCCTCGAACAGGCCAATGCACAAGGTCAAACCGTCGTCGCCGCTTCGGGAGACGAGGGTTCCGCGGATTGCGACTATAACTCGGGTCCGAGCGGCGCACAAAATGGGCTTGCGGTTGACTATCCGGCAAGCAGCCAATATGTAACCGGCACAGGCGGAAGCTCCTTCAGCGGGGATCTCAGTGACCAGTCGAAATATTGGAATACGAACAACAACTCCAGCCACGGATCGGCGCTCGGCTATATCCCCGAAACCACGTGGAATGACACCGCCACCCTGGCGGAACTGCAGACCGCCGGTCAGTTAGGTGCCGGGGGTGGCGGAGCCAGCGCGCTGTTTTCCAAGCCATCCTGGCAGGCGGCGCCGGGAGTTCCCAATGACGGCAAGCGCGATGTTCCCGATATTTCGCTCGCGTCCGATCCAGGTCATGACGGATACGTGCTTTGTACGGAGACCAGTTCCGGCAGCACATTAAGCTCGACCTGCGTTTATCCATTAACAGGCAATGAAGTGGCCTATTTCCCGGCCAACAATAGCGGGTTTCTGTATGGGGGCACTTCAATCGCTGCGCCGCAATTGGCGGGAATGATCACTCTCTGGAATCAAAAATCGGGCAACACGAAGGGCATTGGGAACGCCAATCCGCTTTTGTATCTGGCTGCCAGCAATACACCGGGAGCATTTCACGACATTACCTCCGGAAGCAACGCAGTCGTCTGTAAACAAGGAACTTCGAACTGTGTCAGCGGTTCTGGCGGCTATGTCATGCGCTGCTGCGCTGCCGGCAGCGGGTATGACGAAGCCACTGGACTGGGTTCGGTGGATGCTGCATCGGTTGCCGCCGCTTGGCCAGCTCTTCCCGTCGTCAATGCAAGCTTTAGCCTGCTTTTGGATAACGCGACGATATCGGTCAATCCAGGCAGTTCCCAATCCACCAATGTTGTCCTGACTCCGAGCGGCGCCGGAGGCGACAGCGCGCCTGGATTCAATGGAACCGTCAACCTGGCCTGTTCGAATCTACCCAGTGGAGTGACCTGCAGCTTTGCTCCCAGTTCCGCAGTGGCGTTGAGCGCCGGGACCGCACAAACAGTTACATTGACATTGACTGCGACCACCTCCGCGGCGGCGACGACCACGGCGCACCAATCGCTGCCATCGCCTCTCCATCGTGGCTGGCCAATGCAGACGGCCTTTGCCGGAATCTTCGGTTTGTCGCTGCTTGGAGTTGGACGAAAGCGCCGCCTGTTCCCCGCTCGATGGATGGCTGTTCTGCTGCTGTTCGGCGCGTTTATGGCATCGACAGCACTGACGGCGTGTGGTGGAGGGTCTATATCGGGCAATCAAAAGGGAGGGCCTGCACCAGCTCCACCCGTAACCAAGACCGTCACCGTTACCGGCACTTCGGGCTCGACGACCGCGTCGGCACAAATTCAACTTACGGTGACCTAGGCTTCTACTTACGGTGACATAGGCCAGCGGTTGAGATGCAAGGCCCTCAAAAGTCTGAACGGCTTCAGCGCGCGAACAATATTCGCCGTGCTGTTCGAATTGGAGCCAACAGTCGGTCGGTGCCGATCCCGTTAAACTCCAGCCACCAGATGGGCAGCACGTAAACAATCGACGATAAGACGGCAACGAATATCAAATGCGGATAGTCCGGCGTCAGCCAATGCCGCGTGATCAGCCACGGCAGGACTAGAAACGCGGCACAACGGCTTCCGGTTCTCAAGTATAAAGAGGCGGTTTCGCGAATGCTGATGTCCAGAAGGCGTTCGACCACGATAGGCTGAATAATCCCGCGAAAAACGATGCTCGGTATCAGCGTTCCAACAGCGACCCCGAGCATCCCGTACGGTCGCGCCAGCAGAACACTCAAGATCAGGTTGGATGCTGCTTCGCTGATATTGAGCGCAGCATACGCTTTCTGATGCAGGCTTGCGAAAAGCGCATTGACCGACGTGGCCTGCGAAGTCTCGATCAGCACCGCCAAAGAAAGTACGACGATGACCGGATAAACATCGACAAACGATCGACCCACCCACAAAATTACAAAATCGCGCGACCAGGCAATCATGCCAAACGCGATAAATGCCGATGCTGCCAACGCCACTCGAGTGCCGAACAAAAAACTGCGTTTGAAGCCTGTGTCGTCGCTGACGCTTTTCTGCATGCTCAGCACCGGCGTTAAGACACTGATAATTGCTGCGATGATGTCGATGTAGTACATGACGAGCGTGCTTCCGACGCTGTAATGGGTTACCGCTACCAGGCCGATAAAAAATGACACGGTCAGCGTGTCGGTCTGGAAGCGGATGCGGTCGGCGATTTGTCCAACCAGAACCGGCCCTCCGAACCCGAATAGCTTGCGCGCCGTAGTTTTGTTCCATTGCGGCCACGAAAATATCTTTAGAAATGGGAACTTTCGGTGCACGCTCCAGACAACGATTATGTTTGCAGGAAGAGCGGTAATTACGCTCAGCCATGCCAGCGCGACAACACCATAATGCGCGTCCAAAACCAGCACGGTGCCGATACAGCGCAGGACGCCTGAAAGCACCAGCACCCAGGCTGTAATGTCGAAGTTCTGCCCGGCATTGAGCACGCCGAAAGGAACTCGCATGCCAAAACTCGTCGCGGTGCTGAACCCGACGATCAAAAGCACTTCAGCCAACAGCACTCCATGGCTGTAGTGGAGGAAATAAACTCCCGCCGCCAGCACAAGGGTAGCGGCCATCAGAATCAGACCGACGACGCCAAATATCCAGAGGCTGGAACCGTAAATGTTTCGCGCTTCTTCGTAATCTTCCCGGCCCAGCGCATAGGCCATATGGGTAAAAACAGCTCCAGACAGACCAAGGTCGAGGAAACTGTAATACCCGATGAAGGTCATCGCGATGGCCCAGATGCCGTATTCTTCCGATCCAAGACGATGAATCGTAAATGGCATCAGGAAGAAGCCAATGGCAGCCAGCAAAACCATTCTCAGAACCTGGCTGCCAGAACCGCGGACCAATTTTTTCAGTGAATACAGCTTTCGCGGTTCCTGATTTGAAGCGGTCGATACCACAGTGATGAAACTCCCTCGATGATGGTGCAGATTTCAGGGATGATGCAGCACTTAGCTGGCCAAAGTTGGGCGGCTTGTATCCTCAGGAGGTTGGCGGGATTTGAAGGCGTTTCTCTTTCGGGAGGATCTTCGGGTTCAGCAGATATGCAAATAATTGCACTTCAGGGGTGATAGAGGATAGATTTTTCCGCATCTCCTTCGCGCCGCAGCAGAATGGCTACCGCCTAAGCCAAATAGATTGTTGAGCTTGTCTTGCGTGAAGGCGGATGGCGGCTATTGGTTCGGGATCACTCAGTATTCTTGCGAGGCTTTTCTGGGATGGCATGGCGCGTGCATTAACCTTTGCGTACTTTGCAGGATGAGGCGGATTTCGGATGGGTTTCGTTGTCGTTGCGGTTTTGTTTATTTTGGCAATGATTGGGCTGGCGCGTCCCTACATCGGACTGCTGGCCCTTCTTCTCGTTATGGAGTTGCAGCCGGGAGAGCTATATCCATATCTGGCTCCGCTGCATCTCGAGCGCGTGATCGCGGGGATGCTGTTATTCGGTTTTATCCTGCATGGAGCAAAATGGCGGTTTCCGGCGCCGACGAAATGGTTCCTGGCTTTTTATGGCGCCATGATTGTGTCGATTCCGCTGGCATTCTGGCGTGCCAATACCGCGGGAGCCTGCCTCCAGTTTTTGGAAACCGTTGTATATGTCTTGTTCGCCGTCGCGCTTCTTACGACGGAAGCTCGAATTCGCTGGTTTATTTTGGTGGACGTCTTGCTGGTCGACTGGCTGGGCGGCTGTGCGTTATGGAATTACCAGCATGGTGTCTGGCAGGTCACCATGAATATTGAACGGGCCATCGGCATCACCAGTTCCGCGGGCGATCCGAACACGATGGCGACTACGCTGTTAACTTCCATTCCGCTTTCCATCCTATTGCTGACTCGCGGCAACCCCACCTGGATGCGTTTGATTGCCCTGGCATCGATTGCCATAGACGTCGTGACCATCGTGGATACTGGGTCCCGTTCCGCCGCTCTCGGCATTATTTTCCTGGTGGCGTTGCTTGTTTTCCGAAAGCGAAAAAATCTGATCTATCTTCCCATCCTGGTTGCGCTCAGTCCGATCGTCTGGTCGGTGATTCCACAACAATATAAAGCGCGTTACGAAACCGTCGACCATTTAAAGACAGATCTTTCGTATCAGAACCGGGTTCGGAGCTGGCAAGGCGGCATCGCGATGTTTGAGAGTAATCCGCTCACTGGCATCGGGCCGGGGAACTACGCCATCGCCAATGGAGAAAAATTCTGGCCGGGACCCGGACGCAAGGTATGGCTACAGGCGCATTCACTGTATTTTCAACTGTTGGGCGAAATGGGTCTGATCGGTATTGTGACGTTTGGCGGCTACCTCATCTGTGTGTTCCGGCTGAATTTCCGGCTGCGCAAACGATTGAAAATTTTGCAGGTGTCCGCATTTCTGCAAGATATTCCAGCGTTGTGTTCAATTATGCTGTGTCAGCTGCTGTTCGCCGGCTATGCTGCTCACGTTCTCTACCGCAGCACTTGGTTTACGGTTGGGGTGATTTCCGCTTCTGTAAGCTTGTTGCCAATTCTCCGGCAGCCGGTTACCCAGGAAGAGAGTTCCGCTCCGCTAAGTCCAGAGGTTCTACCACTTAACGGCGAATGGTCTCCTGCCTTGCTTCCGGCGTTGCGCAAGCAGGTTCCCCTGGAAAATCCCCGTTCGTAAAAAAGCAGACTCCGACTAGGCGAATTCTGATTTTTGGGTATATGATACCGCCTAGATCAAACATTCATCGCTGTGGCGGGTCCGGGATTGAGGAGATAAGTCGTCTTCGTCCGGTCCTCCACTCCTCAGTTATTTCCGCTGCCTGTCGGTTGACGGAAATCGCAGCTTTGATCCTGCCTGCGGATTTAACTGACGGATCTTTATGGAATTCTGTTTTCCTGCCTGTATTTTTGTTGTTTTTGGGTGCGAAATCATCACTTGTTCATGATTTCGTGAACGATCGTTTTCATCCGCTGCGAACGAATCATTATCGCTGCGATCAGCAGGAATTTTGAATGGAGTTATGAATGTCCCCCAGACTTGTTTCCCCCCTGACAGTCCTGGTCCTTCTCGCCGGTACGGCCGTTGCGAGCGCTTCCAGTCCAGTGGCAACCCCCAACCTGAAAATGAACTTGCACTGCAGCGGCTCGGAAATGCCGGCTGACAGTCTTCGTGCGGAAAATGCGCTGGAAAACTCTGTGATCGGCGGCGTCGCCGGCGATGCGGTCATCCGGCGTGCCAAAATTGATCGGCCCCTCCCGCTTTCGGCACGTGGAAAACAAAGCGAACCATATATGGTGGCCGCGCTCGAGATGGCAAGCAATCCCGCGCAGAGCGGAACTCCAGCCAGTTGCTACCCGGCGCTGAGCCTGGCGACCAACAGCGTCCCCGCTGCGACCGCGGGTTCAAGTTATACGGTTACATTGGTCGCCAACGGCGGTCAGCCTCCATATACCTGGAGCTTTGGCCAGTCTTCTCTGCCGCATGGATTCTCTCTAAGCTCCGATGGCGATCTCACCGGCAACCCGACAAAAGCGGGAACATACAGCTTTAACGTGGTCGTCTCCGATTCATTAAAAAATAACGTGACGGGTGCGTTGAGCTTAAAGGTCAATTCAAGTCCCGATACCGGAACCGGAACAAGCACAGGAACGACTGGAACCGGAACAAGCACGGGAACTACTGGAACCGGCACGAGCACGGGAACGACCGGAACCGGCACAAGCACAGGAACGACCGGAACCGGCACAAGCACAGGAACGACCGGAACCGGAACAAGCACAGGAACGACTGGAACCGGAACAAGCACGGGAACCACCGGAACCGGAACAAGCACGGGAACGACTGGAACCGGCACAAGCACGGGAACGACTGGAACCGGAACAAGCACGGGAACGACTGGAACCGGCACAAGCACGGGAACCACCGGAACCGGCACAAGCACAGGAACGACTG
>Ga0134128_10000340_pt1 | contig 65295 bp, 60 predicted proteins | sample KB31754_FD_96462 | JGI IMG/M metagenome (GOLD analysis project Ga0134128, IMG submission 96462) | Terrestrial soil microbial communities with excess Nitrogen fertilizer from Kellogg Biological Station, Michigan, USA - KB3-175-4 | ecosystem: Environmental > Terrestrial > Soil > Unclassified ... | reverse complement strand
GATTCTGCTTACGGAGCCGTGACCGTGAGGGAGCGGTAAATGGTGCATCGAAAGGCGTATGGAGCGCGACGAGAACAGTGGCCAAATTTTTTCACAAGCCCGTGAGGGAGCGGCAAAAGGTGCATCGAAAAGCGAAGCGAGTGCGACAAGCCGCATTTTTCACAGCCCCTACGTGCGCGGGCGCCTACTCGTCTCTTAACGCCAGCATTGGTTCGAGGCCGGCCGCGCGGCGCGCCGGGAAGTAGGCGGCGGCGAGAGCGATGGCCGCGAGCAGGGCAGCCGCCATCAGAATGGTCAGCGGGTCCGTAGGCTTCAGACCGAAGAGTAGCGAAGCGGCCGCCTTCCCCGCCCACAACACGATGGCGACTCCGATCACCAGGCCTGCTGCCAGCAGGACCAGCGCTTCCCGAAGCACGAGGCGCACCACGCTGCCGCGGTCCGCGCCGAGCGCCATGCGGACTCCGATCTCATTCTGCCGCCGCCCGACCATGTAGGAGATCACGCCATAGAGTCCCAGCGTCGCCAGCAGTTCGGCAAGGATTCCAAATGCGCCCGACAACGTGGCCAGGAGCCGCTCTCTCTGCACGCTATCGGCGATCTGCGCGGGGAACGAACGGAACACGAGGCTCATCGCGGGATCGATGGCCGCCATAGAGCTCTTGATCTGGTTCGTCATCGCACCCATCGTCCCGCCGTAGCGCAGCACAAAAACCGCCCCCGGCGAGGGGTCCTCATCCTGAAGCGAGCAGGTGTACGCCACCGCGTCGAAATCCTCCTTCAACTCGCGATATTTCGTGTTTTGCACCAAGCCGACGATCTGATAGGCATCCTCGGGCTTCCCGGCCGGAGTATCGCGGCGGAAGACATGGCCAATTGGGTTCGTTCCGCCAAAGATTTTTTTCACGAACATCTCGTTCACAATGGCGACTTTCGGAGCAGTGTTGGTATCGCGTTCCGAGAAATCGCGGCCCGCTACCAGGCGCGTCCCCATCGTCCTGAAATAGCCGGGACTGACGGAGCTGAAGAGACTTGTTTTTCCGAAAACGTTGGGCACTTTGTCGTCCGGAGCTACCAGCGAGTTCCACACATTTCCGCTGATGGGCACGATGTTGGTTTCAGCCACCGAAATCACACCCGGCAGCGCCGAGAGTCGCTGGCGCAGATCGCGATTCACCGCGAGCCGCCGGTCCAAAGCTACATGCGAGCGGCTGTAATCCGCCTCCACGCTCAGCACGCTCTCCGGCCGGAATCCCATCTCCGTCGTCATCAGAGCACGCAGGCTTCGCGTGAACAGCAGGGCGCCCGAAAGCAGCACCAGCGATAGCGCCACCTGGGTGACCACCAGAGTCCGCCGCAAACTGAATCGTTCTTTGCCGGCTGTCACGCTGCGGCCGCCGCCGCGCATCACGGAAGCAGGCGCGATCCGGGTCGCGCGGAACGCCGGCGTCAAGCCAAACACCAGGCACGTCAGGAGGGCGAGTCCGGTGGTGAAGGCGATGGTTCGCCAGTCCCAAGTAAGCTGCAAAAGGATGGGATCGTCAGTCGTGTTCAGGTAGGAAGCGAGGCCCCGGCTCAGCACCTGTGCAAGCAGCGCGCCGAGCGCCCCGCCCAGGGCGGCCAGCAGCAGGCTTTCGGCCATCAACTGGCGGATCAAGCGCCCGCGCGATGCACCGATGGCCAGCCGCACGGCGAATTCACGCTGCCGTATGCCCGCGCGCGCGAGCAGGAGATTTGCGAGGTTGGCGCACGCGATGAGCAGCACTACTCCGGTGGTCGCCATCAAAATCCACAGCGGCTTTCCGTATTCGCCGCGCACGCTGGAATCGCCCGTTGCCGCATCGGTTGCGCCGATCTTGTTCTTGACGTAGACCTCAATCATCTTCGGCCGCCACGTCGGCGCGATTGTGGCCTGCAATACGGCCGGCGATATGCCGTGAAGATAGGAGCGCGCGCGTTCGGCAGTCCAACCGGGCCTCAGACGCGCGACGGCCGACAGCCAGTACTTGTTGCGCACGGGAATGCGGCCCACGTTGTCGTCGGACATCATGCGATCCGCGCAGATGGGAATGAACGCGTCGTAGCGATAGCCTGGCTCGATCCCCGAGAAATCGGGCGGAAGGACGCCGATAACCGGAAATTGGCGGCCTTCGAGCGTGAGGGTTCGCGACAGCACCGCGGGGTCGCTGTTAAATTCGCGCTCCCAAAAGCTGTAGCTGATCACGGCGCCCGGATCGGAGCACGCCGGAGTGTCGTCCTGCTCCGTGATGGTCCGCCCCATCATGGTTCGCACTCCGAGCAGTGGAAAGAAATTGCCGCTGACGAACGCGCCTTCGGCGTAACGCGCTTCGCCTCCCGCGGCCAGGTTGAACCGGTTGTCCGCCCACGCCGCTACTCCGCTGAACGCCTGGCTATCGTGCCGGAGCGCGTCGACTTGCGCGGAGGTGAACCTGGCGTTGCGGGTGGAGAAGTTGCCCTGCAAGCGCGCCGGGCGTTCGAAATCCAGCATGACGAGCGATTGCGGATTCTGCACAGGCAGCAGCCGCAGACGGATAGCGTCCACAAGCTGAAAAATGGCAGTGTTCGCGCCGATTCCAAGAGCCAGCGAGAGGACTGCCGTCACGGCGAAGCCGGGACTCGTTCGCAATTGCCGGAAGGCGAAAACGCCGTCTTTCACGATGTCAGACATAGAGCATCCTTATTCGTCACGCAACGCCAGCATAGGGTCCAACCCCGCGGCGCGGCGTGCAGGGAAGTAACTCGCGGCCAGTGCGATTCCGGCCAGCAGGATCGCCGCCGATGCAATGGTCATCGGATCGGACGGCTTCAACCCCAAGCGAAAGCACTGCCGTGTTAGCAAACCCGGGGCTCCGGCGCAGTTGACGGAATCCGTCAGCGGCAACTTTGGCGAGTTCAGACATTGTTGAGCCTTTAGAATTGTACGCGGCACAGCCACAACCGTTAGCCCATCTCTGTATGTGAAACTCCATGTGTCACCTGCAATAATGGGGCTGATGCCCCTGGACGATCGCGCCGTCGCGATTAGCGCTACTTTTACTGCCGAAGCAATTCAACCGGGACTGGCGTTTTGGGCTGGAGAATTGGGCCTGGATGCCGGTCTTCAGTTCGCCGGATTCAACCAGGTTTTTCAGGAGCTACTCGACCCCGCCGGGCTGTTCGCGCGCAATCGCCGCGGTTTCAATATTGCCTTCGTGCGGTTGGACGATTGGTCGGAGGCCGGGGTGGGGGATTCCGTCGCGCGGTTCGCCGATGCGGTCCGGGTGTATGCGAGTCATGGCGCCGCTCCCCTGATTGTGGTGGATTGCCCGTCGCGTGTTGCGGCCTCACTGCCGGACCTCAATGAAGGTGCGGTCTATCTGATTCGCGCGGCGGAGATCGCGGAGTTGTATCCCGTGGCGGAGGTCTTCGATCCTCATGCCGAGGAACTCGGACACCTGCCCTATACACCCGAGTATTTCGCCGCTCTCGCGACGGCGGTCGCGCGCAAGATCCACGCGATTTCGGCGGCGCCGTTCAAGGCGATCGCTCTCGATTGCGACGAGACGCTGTGGAGCGGCATTTGCGGCGAGGATGGTCCAGAAGGCCTGGTGTTGGATGAGCCGCGGCGCGCGCTGCAGGAGTTCATGGCAGCGCGGCGCCGCGAAGGAATGCTGCTCGCGCTTTGCAGTAAGAATAACGAAGGCGACGTGTTGGAGGTGTTTGCCGCACATCCCGAATTTCCGCTGAAGTTGACAGACTTTGCGGCGCGGCGCATCGATTGGGAGAGCAAAGCTCGCGGGCTGGCGGCGATCGCATCGGAACTGGACCTCGGTCTGGACAGCTTGATTCTGGTGGACGACAATGCCAAGGAGTGCACCGAGGCGCAGGCCGGAGCGCCGGAAGCGCTCGCGCTCGCGTTGCCGCCGGAGCCCGAAGAGATCCCCGAGTTTTTGCGGCATGTGTGGGCTTTCGACCGGGCGCGCGTCACGGAGGAAGATCGCAAGCGCGCCGATCTGTACACGCAGCAGGCGGAGCGGTCTCGCGCGCAACAGGCTGCGGGGAGCCTTCGCGAATTCCTGGCGTCGCTCGAACTGGAAATCGAAATCGCTCCGGTGCGGCCCGAAGACATCGCTCGTGTCGCCCAATTGACGCAGCGCACGAACCAGATGAACACCAGCCTGGTGCGCATGACCGAGGCCGAGGTGCGCGCCTTTCCCGGCGAGTGCCTGACGGTTCGTGTGCGAGATCGCTTCGGCGACTACGGGCTCACGGGGGCGATGCTGTTTCATGCGGCTAATGGAACGCTGGTGGTGGACGCGTTTATGCTGAGTTGCCGCGCTTTAGGCCGTGGCGTCGAACATCGCATGCTCGCGCGTCTTGGCGAGATCGCGGCGGCGCGCGGGCTGCAAACCTTGGACGTGACGTTTGTCGCGGGGAAGAGGAATCAGCCCGCGGCGGCGTTTCTCACGGCTGTGGGCAATCCTCTGAGTGCTTCGGCCGCGGCAGCCATCCTGTACGAGCCCGCGAGCGGCGAAGTCCCTCTCGAAGAAAAGCATCAGCGACCCTCCGGCGAACGGCGGCGGCTCGATTACTGGCGCATTGCAACGGAACTGCGCCGGGTGGATGACGTCCTAGCACGGGTTCGCGGCGCGGCCACGAAGCCGGCGCGGGAAGTGGAACCGCCGCGCACTCCGCTGGAACGCGACCTCGCCGAACTCTGGGCCGGACTGCTCAACGTGAGCGCCGTCGGCATCCACGACAATTTTTTCGATCTTGGCGGCCACTCCCTGCTTGCCGTGCAACTGCTCTCGCGCGTTCGCCAGATTTACGGCGTTGAGCTTTCACTGGAGGTGGTGTACAGCGGCGAGTTCACGGTGTCTGAGCTGGCGAAGGCGGTGGAGTTGAAGGAGATCGAACAATCCGGCGGCGATTATCAGGAGCTGCTGCGCGAACTCGAAGGACTCAGCGACGATGAGGTGCGCGCGCTGCTGGCCGAGGAGCAGGACAGCTAACGGGCGATGCGGATTCTGCTGACGGCTACGGCGTCGTACGCCCCTCCGCGCGGCGGTGCGACGCGCAGCAATCTCATTTGGCTGGACGGCCTGGCGCACGCCGGCCATCGGTGCCGCATTGTTTGCGGACCCTCGGGCGAAGGCGCCGAACTGCGGCATCACGAATCCATCGAAGTGCACGCCATCGCAGAACCGGCCCAGCGTGTGCGTACGCTGCGCGCGCAGATTCGCGAATTTCAGCCGGATTGGGTGCTGGTTTCGAGCGAGGACCTGGGCCATTCGCTGTTGCGCGAGGCGCAGCATTCGGCGCAGGGCCGCGTCGTATACCTCGCACATACGCCACAATTCTTTCCGTTCGGACGCGCGAGTTGGAACCCGGAGCGGGCGGCGGCGGAGCTGGTTGCGGAGGCTGCGGGGATCGTCGCGATCGGCCGCTATATGGCGGAGTATATTCAGGCGGAGCTCGGCCGCGCCGTGCAGGTGATTCATCCGCCGATTTACGGAGCAGGTCCGTTCGCCGCATTCCACAACTTCGCGCGCGGGTTCGTCACCATGATCAATCCGTGCGCGGTGAAGGGCATTTCCATCTTTCTGGATGTGGCGCGCCGCATGCCCGCGCATGAATTCGCCGTCGTGCCGGGGTGGGGCACTACCGCGGAGGATCGGCGGGCAATCGCGCGGGTGCCGAATGTCCGCGTGCTGCCGAATGCGCCGCGCATCGAGAGCGTGCTGGAGCAGACGCGCGTACTGCTGATGCCGTCGCTGTGGTATGAGGGCTTCGGACTCATCGTGATGGAAGCCATGCTGCGCGGGATTCCAGTGGTCGCGAGCGATTCGGGCGGCCTGAAGGAGGCCAAGCGCGGCACTGGCTATGTGATTCCGGTGCAGCCGATCGAACGCTATCAGCCGGTGTTCGATCAGCACGCCATGCCGAAGCCGGTGCTGCCGGAAGTGGATGCCGCGCCCTGGATCGCGGCCATCGGGGAACTGCTTTCGAATGGAAACGCGTATGAGCGGGAGAGCGCGGCCTCGCGGCAGACGGCGCAGGAGTTTGTGGCTGGTCTCGATGCCGGGGAGTTGGGCCGGTATCTGGAGGGACTGAAGCCTCGCGCGCCGCAGAAGCCGGAGCGGATGACGATCGAGAGCCTGTCGCCGGCGCAAAGGGCGCTGCTGCTGGAGCGGCTTCACAAACGCAAGGTGACGCGATGACGTGGCGACAGGAATCCTTCCTGTCGCGGCGAGCGGCGCTCGCCCGGCCTCGCGGTGCGCGGCACGACAGGAAGGATTCCTGTCGTCACGAGGGCGCATGAGGATTCTTCTGGCGCAGAATTCGCTTTACTATCCGGCCCACGGCGGCGGCGATAAGAGCAACCGGCTGCTCATCGCGGCGCTCGCGCGGCACGACAGGAAGAATTCCTGTTGTCACGAGGGCGCATGAGGATGCTTCTGGCGCAGAATTCGCTTTACTATCCGGCCCACGGCGGCGGCGATAAGAGCAATCGACTGCTCATTGAGGCGCTCGCCGCTCGCGGGCATGAATGCCGGGTGCTGGCTCGCATTCCGGCCTTCGGCGACGAAGCTCAGGCCAGGTATCTGCGCGACCTCGCCGAGCGCGGCGTTGCGGCAAGTGTGGAGTCCACGGTGCGCTTCTCCCGTAACGCCGTCGACGTCCGCGTGGTCACACTCGGCAATCTGCGGGCGCGCTTTGAGGAGGCGATTGCCGACTTTCGCCCCGAGGCGATTCTCTGCTCGACGGACGATCCCGCGCAATTGCTGCTCGAAGTTGCTTTACGGAGCGATGCGCGAGTCGCATTTCTGGCACGCGCGACGCTCGCTCTGCCGTTCGGCCCCGATTGCGCTTTCCCGAGTGAAGCCAAGACGGCGCGCATTCGCGCGTGCGATCTACGCGTCGGCGTGAGCGAGTACGTGGCCGAATACATGCGGCGATATGGGGCGATGGACGCGGTCCATGTGCCGATCTCCCTGATGGAGCCCGGATCGCCGCCGCAAATCGCCGGACGCTTTGAAAATGAGTTCGCCACTTTAGTGAATCCGTGCGCGGTGAAGGGCATTTCCATCTTTCTCGACTTGGCGGATTCGATGCCCGAGGCGAATTTCGCCGCCGTTCCCACTTGGGGCACGAATTCCGGGGATCTCGCAGCTCTGCGCGCGCGGGCCAACGTGACTTTGCTTGATCCAGTGGACGATATCGACGTGGTGCTGGCGCGCACTCGCGTGCTGCTGGCGCCTTCGCTGTGGGCCGAGGCGCGGTCGAGGATTATCGTCGAGGCGATGGCGCGGGGAGTGCCCGTCATGGCGAGCAACGTCGGAGGAATTCCCGAGGCGAAGATGGGGATCGCGTATGTGTTGCCCGTGAACCCGATCGTGCGCTATGAGCCTCGCCTTGATGAGCAGATGGTGCCGGTGGCGAAGGTTCCGCCGCAGGATGTCCTGCCGTGGCAATCGGCGCTGCGGAATTTGTGGAGCGATGCGGAGCATTGGGCGGCGGTCTCCCAGGCTTCGCGAGCCGCGGCATTGGAGTATATCGAGCGGTGCACCGTCGGGCCGTTCGAGCGCCTGTTGCTGGGCGCCGGAAACGCGCAACGTCCTAAAGCGGCGCCCGCGCAACGAACGGAATTGGCGGCCGACAAGAAGAAGCTTCTGTCGCTCATGCTTCGCAAGCGCGCCGGTGCATCGGCGTGGTTTCCCGGCGCGGACTCGGTGAGGGGCGAGCGGCTCTTCTGTTTCCCTCACGCGGCCGGCGGCACCTCCGTTTTCGCGGGCTGGTCCGGGGTTTGTCCGGTACGGCTGCCCGGCAGGGAATCCCGACTGGCGGAAGCGCCGTTCGAACGCATGGCGCCGCTGGTGGAGGCGTTGGCCAATGCGATTGCCTCTTACACCGAACAGCCGTTCTCGTTCTTCGGCCACAGCATGGGCGCGGTGGTCGCGTTTGAGCTCGCGCGCGAGTTGCGTCGGCGCGGGCTGCCCCTGCCTCGTATTCTGATCGCTTCCGGTGCGCGCGCTCCGCAGTTCCGCCGCGATCATGTTCCTCAGCCGGACCCGACGGACGAAGAACTGCTCGCGCAATTGCGCGGACTCGAGGGCACGCCCAATGCGATCCTTGCCGACCCGCTCGCGTTGCGCGCTATTCTGCCGGCGACCCGCGCCGATGTCCGTCTGTATCGCCGTTATGTGTACGCCGAAGATGCTCCGCTCGCGTGCCCCATCCGCGCGTGCGGAGGCATGGAGGATCCTCACGTTACGCTGCAGCACCTTGAAGCGTGGCGCGAGCAGACGATCTCGGATTTCGAAGTCCGGCAGTTCCCGGGCGGCCATTTCTACTTGCGCAATCTGGCAAGCGTGAGCGCCTTGTTGTGATCCACGCCTGGCCGCTGGTGCTTGAGGAATTGCCGGAATCCGCTCTTCCCCCGGCAACGAGCGGCGAGCGCGCCCGCGCGGCAAAACTGCGCGATGCCGAACAGGCCGCGGTGTATCTCCGCAGTCGCCGGGCCTTGCGCGCCATCCTGCGCCGCCACACTTCCGCCCGGCTCACGTTCGCGGTTACTGAGAAAGGCAAACCGTACCTTCCCGGTGATCGCGAACTGCGCTTCAACCTCTCGCGATCGGGCGGCATGACGCTGATCGCCATGGCGCGCGGTATCGAAGTAGGCGCGGACATCGAGCGCATCCGCCCTTTGAACGATTATGCCGAGATTGCCGAACGATATTTCCCGGCGAGCGAAGCCGCGGGACTGCGCGAGGTTCCGATGGATCAGCGGGAGCGCGAGTTCTTCCGCCGCTGGACGCGAATCGAAGCAGTGCTCAAAGCGCGCGGCGTAGGGCTATACGGTTTAGGCGTCGAGATCGACGACAATTGGACAATAGCGGAGATTCCGGTGTGGCCGGAGTATGCGGCCGCGGTCGCGGCGCCCGGGCGCGGACTCCCCATCCAAGTGCACAGGTTCGAAGAATGAAGATTACAGTTCTGGACGGCTACTGCCTGAATCCGGGCGATTTGACCTGGGATGATTTGACGAAGTTCGGCGAGGTGCAGGTTTTCGACCGCACGGATGCAGCCGAAGCTGCAGGGCGCGCGGCCGATGCGGACATCGTACTCACGAACAAGACTGCGCTAGGTTCCGATACTTTGCGGCAACTGCCCAAGCTGAAATACATCGGCGTGCTGGCGACGGGATATAACGTCGTGGACGTCGCAGCGGCCAGGGAGCGCGGCATCGTGGTCAGCAACATCCCGATCTACGGCACCGCGAGTGTGGCGCAGTTCGTTTTCGCGCTGCTGCTGGAGCTGTGCCATCACGTCGGGCTCCATGCCGGGCTCGTGAAGTCGGGCGAATGGACTCGCAACCCGGATTGGAGCTTTTGGCGCTCGCCGCTGGTGGAACTGGCGGGGCGCACGATCGGCATCGTCGGCTTCGGGCGAATCGGCCGCGCGACGGCGCGCATTGCGGACGCTATGGGCATGCGCGTCATCGCCAACGACGCGTATCAGGGGGACGCTCCGCTCTACACGGGGTTCCGCTGGGCCACGCGCGAAGAGTTGTTCGCCGATGCAGACGTGATCAGCCTGCACGCTCCGCTGTTGCCGGAAACCCAGGGCATGGTCAACCGCGAATCGATTGCACGGATGAAGCCCGGCGTGTTCCTGATCAATACATCGCGCGGTCCGCTGGTGGTGGATCGAGATTTGGCCGACGCGCTGAATGCCGGGCGCATCGCCGGCGCGGGACTCGACGTGCTTTCGCTGGAGCCTCCCGACGCTTCGAATCCGCTGCTGAATGCGAAGAATTGTCTGGTAACGCCCCATATGGCGTGGGCCACGCGCGAGGCTCGCACGCGGTTGATGCAGATGGCCGTGGAAAACGTCGCGGCGTTTGTGGCAGGCAAACCGCAGAACGTGATAGGTTGAAAGTTAGCGCTAAATCACACTTCCGGAGCTTCTTATGGATCGACGCAGTTTCTTGATGGGCTCGGCGGCTGCCCTGGGCGCGGCCCAGAGCGTTTTCGGCGCGGCGAACGACCGCGTTCGTGTGGCGTGCGTGGGTTTCCACGGCCGCGGGAAGGACCACATCAAAGGCTACAGCGGCCTGGAGAATGTGGAGATTGTGGCGCTGTGCGACATCGACGATTCCGTGATGGCGAAGGGCCTCGAGCAAGTGGCCGCCACGGGCAAGCCCAAGCCGCAGACATACAAAGACATCCGGAAGCTGCTCGAGGACAAGAATATCGACGCGGTGTCGATCGCTACGCCGAATCACTGGCACACTCTGATGACCGTCTGGGCGTGCCAGGCCGGGAAGGACGTGTACGTCGAAAAGCCGTGCGCGCATAACCTGTTCGAAGCGAAGCAGATTGTTGCGGCGGCGCGGAAGTATAACCGGATGGTGCAGCAGGGCAGCCAGATCCGCTCGTCGGTGGCGGTTCAGGACGCTGTGCAGAAGATGCGCGACGGCTTCCTGGGCGACGTATATCTATCGCGAGGCCTGTGCTACAAGTGGCGCGACACGATCGGCCGCAAGCCCGTGCAGCCGGTGCCCGCGGGAGTCGATTACGATCTCTGGACCGGTCCTTCGCCGATGCATCAGTTCACGATGAATCGCTTCCACTACAACTGGCATTGGTTCTGGGACACGGGCAATGGCGATCTTGGCAATCAGGGCATTCATCAGGTGGATATCGCGCGTTGGGGTCTGGGAGTGAAGTTCCCGGTGAAGGCGACGGCCATCGGCGGTCACTTTATGTTCGACGACGATCAGGAAACGCCGAACACTCTGAACTGCGCGTTCGAATTCAACGACAACGGGAAGCGCAAGATGATGGAGTTCGAGGTGCGACACTGGATCAGCAATCACGAATCCACGATCGGCGTGCCGAGGATGGCGGCTGCCGCGCCGGCCGGCGATGCCGCTGAATCGGGTGGAACGGTGAAGGCAAGAAGGCAGCCGGATACCATCGGCGACGAGTTCTACGGGAGCAAGGGCTATCTCACCGTGGATAGCTACAGTTCTTACAAGACTTTCATGGGCCCTGAGCAGGAGCCGGGGCCGGCGATGAACAAGGGCGGTAATCATTACGCCAACTTCCTGGATGCCGTGCGCACGCGCAAGCGCGAGACCCTGAACGCGGAAGTGGAAGAGGGCGCGGCCAGCACAGTGCTTGTGCATCTTGCGAATATCTCGTACCGGGTAGGCCGGACCATCAACTTCGACCCCGCGACGCAGACGATTGTCGGGGACGCCGAGGCAAGCAAGCTCGCGACGCGGATCTATCGCAAACCGTTTGTCGTGCCCGAAAAGGTGTAGGTACCGGCCGGTCTCCAGACCGGTCGCAAAACTGAGCACTTCGGGCGAGCGAAGCGAGACCGCGAGCCTTTCCGTAACTACTTCGCTTGACATTATATCGCGAGGCATTATAATTGCGGAATGAGTTCCGAATACGAGACTCTTTCACCGCAAGTCTTCCATATCCTTGTGTCTTTGGCCAGTGGCGACCTGCACGGCTACGCGATCATGCAGGAGGTCTCCGAGCGCTCGGGCGGGAAACTACGCTTGAGCCCGGGGACGCTGTACGGATCCATCAAGCGGATGCTGGAGCAGGGTCTGATCGTCGAACTGCGCCCCGGGCAGCGGCCCGCCGATGATGACGAGCGGCGCCGGTATTATCGACTGACGCCGTTGGGCCGCAAAGCAGCTAAGGCCGAAGCGGCGCGGCTCGCCGAAAGTCTTGCACATGCGAGGGCGTATGGCCTGGCGCCCGAGCTTTAGTCTCTATCGTCTGCTGCTGCGCGCTTATCCCGCGGAATTCCGCGAGGAGTACGGCGCGGAGATGGAAGATGTCTTCGCCGTCCGCGCACGGCAGGAGAACCGTCTGCGGCTTTGGGCGGAAGTAATTGCCGATGCCGCCGCCACCGCCCCCCGCGAACATTTCGCCATCTTGCGCGCGGATGTGAAGCACGCAGCCCGCATGTTCGCGCGATCGCCGTGGTTCGTAGCAACGGCCGTATTGGCGTTGGCCCTCGGAGTGGGTTCGGCGACCGCGATCTTTAGCCTAGTCAACGCGGTGCTGCTGCGCGATCTGCCGTATGGCAATCCCCGCGAGTTAGTCTACCTGTGGACGCCGCTTCCACGCTATAGCGGCGTTCCGAAGGAGCTTTCGCCGGACTTTGCAGACGTGGGCGCATGGCAGACGATGAGCCGCTCCTTCAGCGGGATCACGGCGCTGCTGCAGCGCGAACAGGCCGTGAACACCGGAGGAGAGAACGTGCAGGTTGCGGTGGCTCTGGTGCTCGGTAACTTTTTTGAGGTGCTGCAATCGCAAGCGCAAACGGGCCGCACGATTGTGCCGGCGGACGACAGTCCGTCGGCGGAGAGAGTCGCGGTGATCAGCGCCGCGTTCTGGCGCGCGGCGTTTCATGGCGATCCGGCGGTGCTCGGCCGGAATATGGACCTGAACGGGCGCAAGTACCGCGTGGTGGGTGTCATGCCGGAGTCGTTTGCCTTTCCACATTCGACCGATTTTCCCTACGCGGAAGCGAAGATCCGGCGGACCGAGGTGTGGGTGCCGGCGGCCTTCACTCCGCGGCAGTTGCAGGACCGGCTGCTTTCGACGAGCGCGGCCATCGGACGGCTCCGGCCGGGGGTGTCGCTGCGGCGCGCGCAGCAGGAACTCATGGCCGTCGAGAGCCGTCTGGACGTGCTGAATTCGCCGGAGATGCGCGGCATGCAGGCGTACGTGACGGGATTTGTGGAATCCGCCGCCGGTCCGGTGCGCCCGCTCATGCGCCTGCTGGAAGGCGCCGTGCTGCTCGTGCTTCTCATCGCGTGCGGCAACGTGGCGAATCTATTGCTGGCGCGCGGCGTCGAGCGCGTCCACGAGATGGGAGTGCGAACCGCGATGGGAGCGCCTCGCTCGCGACTGATGCGTCAGTTGTTGACGGAGGCGCTGCTGCTTGCGGTGGCGGGCGGAACGGCTGGGCTGGTATTGGGCGCCGCGATCGTGCGCTTACTGGCGAGACTCAATCCCGGTGACATCCCGCGCTTCGACGAAGTGTCTATAGATGGGCGCGTTGCGCTCTTTGCGTTTGCCGTCTCGGTGGTAACCGGGCTGCTGTTTGGGTCGCTACCTGCTTTGGCGTCGTCGCGCGTGCGGGTGAATGGCCTGTTGCGGCAAGGCGGCCGCGGAGTTACCGGCAGTTGGGCCGTGGCGCGGCGCGCGTTGATCGTCGGAGATATTGCGCTGGCTGTGGCGCTGCTCGCCGGCGCGGGGCTGTTACTGCGCAGCTACGGGGCGGTGCAGCGGCAGGAGAACGGATTCGCGCCTTCCACCCTGACCATGTCCGTGGCGCGCGACCGTCGCGGCAGGACGTCGCAGCAGGATGCGGAGATGCGCCGGCGGATCGTAGAGAAGGTCGCCGCGCTGCCCGGTGTGGCCGCGGCCGGAGTCACCACGCAATTGCCGCTGGGAAGTCACGAGAGCGTGACCACATTTCGCGTAGATGGCTACGACAACCGGCCCGGGCAGACGGTGGCGATCCGTTCCGTGAACGGCGATTACTTTCGCGCGATGGATATCCGCCTGCTTTCAGGGCGCTATCTCGAACCGGCGGATGAGGGCTCGCCGCCGCATCATGTGGTCGTCAGTGAGAGCTTCGAGCGCAGATTCTTCAAAGGCAAAAGCGCGGTCGGTGGGCGCTTCCAGACCTCGGCGGAAGAATGGACGACAATCGCCGGCGTCGTGGCCGACGTGCGGCAGAAGGCGGAGCGGCCGCCTGACCCGACGGTCTACGTTGCAGGGTGGAATGGCGGAGTGCTGGCCATTCGCGGTTCCCTCCCGCCGGAGAGGATGATGGCGGCGGTGCGTCGAGTAGTCGGACAGGTGGACGCGGCGGCCGTGCTCACCGATGTGCGCACGATGCGGGAGCGCATGAGCGAGGCGGAATCGCGCCGTCGTTTTCAGACGACTCTGCTGGCGGGCTTCGCAGGGATCGCGGTGCTGCTGGCGCTGGTCGGTGTGTACGGGCTGCTGGCGTATTCGGTGCGGCAGCGGACCGCGGAGATCGGAGTGCGCATGGCGCTGGGCGCGGGCCGGCGGGCGCTCCTTTCGATGGTGTTGGGCGAAGGGCTGCTACTCACAGGCGCGGGCCTGGCGATCGGGTTAGCTGTGGCTGCGGGCATGAGCCGGCTGGTGGAGTCGCTGCTCTACGGTGTAAGGCCGCACGATGCGGTGACATTCGCGGCTGTGCCGGTGCTGATGGCGGGCGCCGCCTTAGCGGCATGCATCGTTCCGGCATGGCGAGCGGCGAATATCGATCCCATGCGCGCATTGCGCCAGCAATAATGGAGGCATGTCCCTCGCCAGGTGGTTCACGCTAGCGTTTGCGGTTGCGCTCGTCGGCGTGGTGGTGTGGACGTGGCGGGATGTCGCGGTAAAGCCGAAGTCGCCGGTGTCTAAGGTCACCATAGGGCGGCACGATGGCGTCTATTTTTCGGATGGCGCAAAGGCATCCGATGCTCTGGCGCTGGGCCGTGCGCTGCAGGAGTGTGGCTACTTCACAGATAAAGGCGCGGTGGTGATGCTCTCGCGCGGCGACGACGGCTCCATCGTTTCGTTTGTGCTCGGCGCCGGCGCATGGGACGATCCGAAGGCCATCGCGGCGCTGGAGCAGATTGGTCGAGTGATTGCGCCGGCGATCGGCGGTTATCCCGTCGTGCTGCACCTGGTGGATGCCAGATGGATGGGACATAAGTCGCTGCTGGTCGGCAAGCTCATGGTGGGAGCTCACGACGCCGTGTATTATTTCGGGGGCGCTACGGAGGGCAATGCCGTGGCGCTCGGCGGCGCACTTCGGAAAGTGGGCTACCTGGCCGACACCGGCAGCACAGTGGCAATTTGGAAAGACGGCGAGACGGCTCTCGGGTTCGTGGTTACGGACGGTGTGTGGGCGCGGCAGGATGCGGTGAACGGCTTCGAGCGGCTGGCGCGCGCGGTTGCTCCGTCCGTCGGCGGACTTCCGGTTCGTATGCGGCTGCTGAGTGGAGCGATGGAGATTAAGGACGAAGTTGAAGTTCGCTGAAGGAGGCGATGCTTACTTCCTTCGCTGCTTGCAGTAGGGAGCGCAATACGGTAAGTGTAGACCGTCTTGGTCCAACATCTCCTGGAAGGTCACGCGTTTCTCGCCGGTTTGAGCGCGTCCCAAATTCAGAAGCTGGCCCCGCTTGCTTGCGAGGTGAGCTTCTCGGAAAACGAGTTCGTTCTTCACGCGGGACAGCAATCGAGGCACTTCTACCTGATGCTCACCGGAAGTGTGTGCGTGGAAGTGAGGGGGCGCGGCTATACCGTGATGGTTCAGGCCGTGGGTCCCGGCGAGGCGATGGGCTGGAGCGCGTTTCTGGACGGGCACGAGACGTTATTCCAGGTGCGTGCAAGGGAAAAGAGCACTGCGCTTTGTCTGGATCGCGACCGGCTGCGCGCATTGTTGGCGAGCGATGAGGCTTTAGCGGCGGAGTTGCTGCGGCGTGTGCTCGAAGTGGCGGCGGTGCGGATGCAGGCGACCGAGTCGGCGCTCGGCGAGATGATCGGCGTGAAGCCGCGGGGAGAACTGGGCACGCAGATGAATGCAGATGAACGCGGATGACAATGGTATGCGCCGGGCTCCTGCCCGGTCCCAAATCCGCGCGGAGCGCGGAGGCGGGGAAGGCGCAACTCGCCCGGCCATAGGGCGGCGCGCCCGCCGCGCGGTTGCGGGGAACGCAACTCGCTTCCCCGCTATGCGCGGGTGGCTTCCGCAATATGCGGACGGGCTTCCGCGCTACGCGCGGATTGGGGACCGGGCAGGAGCCCGGCGTATACTGTGCGGCATCACCTCGGCAGCACCCTACCTTTCCAGGCCCCACCTTCGCCCCGGTAATACGCGATGGCCGAGTGCCAGGTGGCCTTCAGGTAGTACAAGGCTACGAAGGGCAGCAGAGGAGCTTGCCAGGCGGGCACATTGTAAAAGCGCAGGGCCGGGATGTAGGTGAGCGTGAGAATCGCCCACGCGATGGTTCCTCCCGGCGGCAGCGCCAGCGGAATTAGAAACGCGAACATCAATCCGAGCGTGCAGCCGATCAGCGCGATGAAGGAGTAATGGAGCTGCGTGAATGCCGTTCGCGCGATCATTCTTTCGATTTCGCCGGCCGTGTCGTACTGCCGGATGCTGCGCGTTTCGGGGCTGAGGCTGAGATAGACTCGGCCGCCGGTGCGCTTCACCGCCTTGGCCAGCGCACAATCGTCGATGAGTTCTCCGCGGATCGCTTCCAGTCCGCCCGCCCGATCCAGAGCTTCGCGCCGGACGAGGATACAGCCTCCGGCCGCTCCGGCGGCACTCGATCGCGGATTCCGCACCAAGGCCGGCGGATAGAGCAGGAAGAAGAAGTAAACAAACGCAGGGATGAGGAGTTGCTCGGCCGGCGTCCGGCAATTCAGCGTCGCCATGTAAGAGACCAGGTCGTAACCCTGCTGCGCTCGCGCGACTAGCGATTGCAGGTTCGCGGGATCGTGGGTAATATCGGCGTCGGTGAAGAGGTAGTAGTCGGGCTTGTTCACCTCCGCGACGCGCACTGCTTCGCGCATGGCCCACAGCTTCCCGGTCCATCCGGCGGGCAGCGGACTGGCGGTGACGATGTCGGCGCCCTTGGCCAACCTTGCAGTGCCGTCCGTGCTTCCATCGTCGCAGAGAACGATGCGAAACTCGCCGGGGTAGTTTTGCGCTGCCAGCGACCCAATGGCTTTTGCCACGGTGGCGGCTTCGTTGCGCGCCGGGACAACGGCCACTACCGATGGCGCGCCCGTAAGATCCGGCGGTTGGTTCCACTTCAGAAATTCACGCCAGAAGCCGGCTCTCGCGAAGGCGAGGAACAGCCATGCCGCAACCAGCAGCAGTTGCAGCCACCAGAGCGGCATCTACTCTCCGGCGAGGATGGCGCACACCTCGTCCATTACTTTGCGGATCTCGGCCGCCTGACCTCCGAAATTGTTCACCAGAATCGAAAACGCGATCCAGCCGCCAGGCCGTTCGATGTATCCGGAGAGTGCGCTGACGTGCGCCACGCTGCCGGTTTTTGCGTGCACCCGGCCGGCGAGCGGAGTATTGACGAAGCACTTGTCGAGCGTGCCATCTTCCCCACCCACGGGCAGCAGGCTGACCCACTGGTCGCGGAGAGGCGATGCATACATGTGCCGCAGGAGCATCGTCACCGCGGCGGGTGTGACCAGATTCATGCGCGAGAGACCGGAGCCATCGTTGAGGATGACAGCGTCGGGATCGATGCCGATGTCATCGAGAAACGTCTTCATTTCTGCCGCGCCAGCTTCGCGGCTGCCGACATTGCGCAGCGCACGGCCAACTGCGCGCAATGCGAGCTCGGCATGCAGGTTCTGGCTGACCTTATCGGTAATCCGAAGATCTTCAATGAGCGGTGCGGACGTGCGAGCCGCGAGCTCGATTCCGGCGTCGGGTTGGGGTGGCGGACCTTGCGTGAGGTCCGGGAGATCTTCAGGCTCGAGGTGGCGGGCGATCGCGTCGCCCGCCACCGTGATTCCGCGATCTTCGAGCGCCTGTTTCAGTGCGAGGGCGGCAAACTCCGCGGGGTCGGCAATCCCCAGGCCGAGCTCTTCCGCTGCGCCGGCGATGGGAATTGTGCCCCAAAGTTGCAGGACGCGGCTGGTGGCGGCGCGCTCGAAGTGGATGCGGCGCGGTCCGGGCTGCGTGCGCACCTGATTCTCGATTGTGTAGTATTCCAGCGCGGGATTGAGCGTGAGCGCAGCCATGTCGCCCTCGCGCGCGCCAGGGTTGACCGTCAGCGACTGCACGTTGTCATTGATGGTCAGGGCGGAGACGGGGGCGCCGTATTCGTACTGCGGATCGTCGAGGCTCCAGCCCGGCGCGTAAGGCTCCCAAACGTACCATGTGTCGTCGCCGATGATGTTGCCATCGATGCGTGTGATGCCGCGCGCGGCGAGCTGCGCCGCGAGATCGTCGATGGCGGAAAGCGGGTCGCCGGTGAAGGGGCCGGGCTTGTAGGGAATGGGTCGCGGGGAAAGGTTCGGGTCTCCGTGGCCGATGAGATGGAGATCGCCCGCGACGCGGCCGTTGGCGTCCGGCTGCGTGGCGGCCATCACGCGAGTCAGGAAGGTGTACTCAGGGCCAAGCCGTGTAAGAGCGAGAGAGGTGGTGAAGAGCTTCGTGTTGGAAGCGGGGATGAAGTGCCGGCCCGCGTTGTGGGACACGAGCTCTCTGCCGGTGGCGAGGTCGATCGCTTCAATGCCCCAGTTGGCGCCGCGCGACGCGGCGGTGGAGGCAAGGAGTTGATCGATGCGCTCGGCGAGTGTGGACGCCGTCGCGGAGAAGGGAAGAGCGAGGGCGAGCGCCGCGGTCACCGCCCAGTCATTTTGGATTCGAGCCATATAAGGATCAGAAGCAACATTACCAGGAAGGTGCCGATAAGTGGAATCGCGATGACTACACCGACGCCGAGAAAGGTGGCGGCATAGCCGAGTGTGGCGGGCGCGAGAAGGCCGCCGAGCAGAGCGAATGAGAAGATGCCGTTGAAAAAACCGGGATGGAAATATGGAAATCGGCGGCCGATCGCTTCGGCGACCAGCGGATAAATACTGGCGTAACCAGCGCCGATAAAAAATGCGGCGGTCCCCGCGCCGAAGGAGTTGTTCGTGTAGAAGAGCAGGAAGCATCCGAAGAGGGCCGAAGCTCCACTGCCGAGCAACAGGCGGCGGTGGCTGATGCGCGGAAGAATCGCGACTGCGGCAAGGCGTCCCGCGAGCAGAAAACTCCAGTAGAGAGCCAGTATTTCCAGCGCACCGATTGGGCTAAGTCCCACGCGGCGTATCAGGAAGAGCGGCAGCCAGCCGGCGATGCTCCATTCGTTTCCGAATTGGAAAAACAGAAGCAGCGCGAAGAGGACCGCGCCGGGGCTGCGAAAATCATCCAGTGCCTGGCGGAAGGTGGGGTGCGCGGAGGCAGGCACGGCATCGAAGCGCGTTTGCAGGAATAGTCCGCCGAAGAGCGCGGGCACGACGGCCATAAAGATCAGGATGCTGGGAACAGTGTACGCGTAGAAGGTGCCGGCCACCAGCAGACTGGCGGAGAGGCATCCAAGCCCGTACCAGACGCCTCCCAGATTCATGGTTCCGGCGGCGTCGCGCTGGTAACTGGAGGAGATGGCGGAGAAGAGTGCCAGGTTCAGGAGTCCGGCGCCCGCACCGAGAGTGAGGAGTCCCGCGGTGCGCCACCAGGCTGAGGCGGGAGGGGAAACCAAGGCGAGAAAACCGAGGGAAAGCGCCGAGATGACACAGGCGACGACCAGGGTAAACGAAATCCCTCGCCGCTCCACCGTGCGTCGCGCGAACAGAGAGGCGACGCCGATGCCGGCGGCCAACGCCAGAAAGTACGTTCCGACGGCGGAGAAATCGGGCGGGTCGCGGTGGTAGCCCCAGGCGGGAAGAATGGCGCCGAGCAATGCCATCTGAAATCCGGAGAGCAGGAAACCGGAGAGTGCCTTCCCGCCTACGGACGCGCGCTGGACGGCGTTGGAGGGCGCGAAACTCATTTGTACGATTGTAACCTGTCCATTACGGGCAGCGCGCGCTGTGGAAAACCGTAGGAACGTTCTATTGAATTCTGTAGGTGGAGGGGAATTGTTGGTGCAGAATCAACATCTTACCGTTGGCACGCAGCTTGCACTACCCGCGTGTGGGTTCTTCATTTAGAGGGTTTTAGCTTTGGTGCGTTGCCTCGTCTGGGCTTTTCGCAACCCCGCCCCGGTTCCATCTGCCGGAGCGGGGTCTTTTTTTGGTAATCACGGTGAGCTGAAGCCTGCCCTGCGCTCGTTGTCGAATCATTCCGGCTTGTTACACTGAAAGTCTCGGGATGACAAGACTGTACGCGCGGTACATGGATCGCTGGGAGCGGAAGCTCGCCACCCGCGATACCAATCGGGTAGTGCGCCCGTTCGAGTGGGGGACGGACTGGCTCAACAGCATCGGCTTTCCGGAAATTCCGGCGCAGGCGAACGGCAACGCCGCAGGGTGTATTGACCGGTTCGTGGCGGAGGCGATCGCAAACTCGGACCGATTTTACCGGAACGAACCCATTTCCGACTATCGATTGAGCGACGATGGCCGGCTGACGTTCACCAGCCCGGTGCACACGCCATTTCCCGAGAACAACACCGTCCACGGCTTGTGGTTTCCGGCGGAAAAGGGTCCGCGGCGCGCGCTGGTGGTGCTGCCTCAGTGGAACAGCGATGCGGGCGGCCACGTTGGACTGGCCAAACTGCTGAATCGCTTTGGGGTGAGTGCCTTACGCATGACCATGGCGTATCATGCGGAGCGCAAACCGGCGGAACTGGAGCGCGCGGACTACCACATGTCGGCGAACATCGGCCGCACGATTCATGCGACCAGGCAATCCATTCTGGACGTGCGGGCCTGCGTCGATTGGCTGGTCGAACAGGGTTATGAGCGCATCGGGGTGCTGGGGACCAGTTTGGGGTCGTGCGTCGCGTTCATCGCGGCGGCCCATGACCCCCGGGTGAAGCTCGGCGTGTTCAATCACGTCTCAATGAACGTCGGCGACGTGGTTTGGACCGGACTTTCCACCGCGAATGTGCGGCATGGCTTTTCGGGAATCGTCGACCAGGACGAACTACGGCGCTACTGGAGCGTGATCAGCCCGGCCGCGTACCTCGACCGGATGAAGGGCCGGGATCTGAAGTCGTTGCTGGTGTGGGCGCGTCACGATAGCACGTTCCTGCCGGTGTATTCGCAGCAGGTGCTGAAGTACTTCCGCGAGTCAAACTTGCAGCACAAAGTATTCACGCTGCCGTGCGGCCATTACACCACCGGGCAGTTCCCCTTCAACCTCATCGATGGACTGGCGATGTGCCGGTTCGCCGGCCGGCATCTGTAACCGGCAAAGTCCCGCGAGTCCGGATTCCGGCGATCAATCGGTGGTGTGCACGTATGGCGGAACCACCACTCCGGGAGGCGCCTTGATCTCGGTACAGAACTAGGCGGAAACCAGAACAGTTCAGGCAGTACAAGGTGTTGACAAGTTCGAAAAACCCGTGGCAGCATAAAAGTATCACTGAAGAAGGAGGTGGTCCAGAAAACATGGATAGTTGTAGTAAAAGACCGCGAGAGGTGGCCGACTGTTAAAGTCGAGCCTCTAAAGTAGCCATCCCGCTCAGTGGCGGGATTCCGTTCCTGTGGACCGGCTGCCTCTTGCGTCAGCTAAGCCTCAGGTTTCTCGTAAACAGGCTATCGACCCCCGTGGGCCCAAGGGTTCACGGGGGTTTGTGTTGTTTGATATACTGAAAGTCTCGAAAGGATCCCCGTAACACAATGAAGGCTGGTATTCACCCCGCTTATAACGAATTGAATGTGATCTGCGCCTGCGGCCACACCTTCAAAACGCGGTCGACTCACAAGGGCGACATCCGCGTGGAAATCTGCTCTTCCTGCCACCCGTTCTTCACGGGCCGTCAGAAGCTGATCGATACCGCCGGACGCGTGGACCGCTTCGAAAAGAAGTACAAGGCTACGCGCGGCGCCAAGAAGGCACAACCCGTATCGTAGGTTTGCCGTCATGGCAGACGACAGAGAGCACGCCAAAGAATTGATTGACCGACTGCCGCCAGCGCAACTGGCGGCAGTTGTGCATTTGCTCGGGGTGATGCCGAAGGTCGATCCCGAAGGCGATATGCTCAGTCCGGCGGAGCGCGACGCTGTTTCAGAATCCGTTGAGTGGCTCAAGCAGAATGACGGTACCCCTCACGAAACCGTTCTTTCCGACCTGGGAGTGACTACGGACGATTGGGAGCGGATGTGCAGCGCGCCCGCTCAAGAGGAAGTCTTTCAGCACGATGGCTAAGGTCGCGGCGGCCGAGAGAAGACGTCCGTGCGATTGATCGCGAGACGGCGATGCCAATCTTGAATATGCTCGCTCGTTACATCGGAAGTGGAGCAGGCGATACGAAGCAACTCAAGGAAACACATCCACCTGTGATTCGCTTGCGAGCGTAAGATTATCGTGTATTTTTTCGGGATCAGGGCGACTGTTTGGAAATACTGAGCGTGCTGCACAGCAGCGAGGCGTACCGCTAGCTACTTCTTGTTCGCGGCGTCCTGCTGGGCGCGGCGGCGAGCCCTTTCGGCTTCGTGCTCTTCGCGCATCTTCTGGTAAAGAGCGCGTTGATCGGGACGGAGAACATCGTTAATACGGCGGATCTGCTCGTCATGGATCGAGTTCATCTGCGTCTTCGTCTCGGTTGCGATCTGGTCCAGGACTCCGTTCACCTGCTGTACCTGACTGTCGTCGAGATTGGCGCGCTTCTGCAGATCCGCGAGATAGTGCCTGCGCCACTCTTCCGGGCTGGGACGCCGGACCTGTGCATTGGTGACCGGGGCAGTTGCACTATTCACTATATACAGACGATACGTAAAGGCGCCCAGGACGCCACCGCTCAGGAACACGATAATCAGGGACAACAGGGCCGAAAGCTTGGACTTAGTCATGGGTGATCATCGCGCCGGAGGCTGAACATCCAGGCGGACCGGGAAGACCAGGTCCGAGGAATTCGCGTCGGCGACGGCCTCGACGTAGCTTTGCGAGTAATACGGGGTGGAGTTGGTATGCGGCAGGGACATGTACACTCCCAGCGCGATACTCAGGGCCAGAGCGGCGGTGACGAAACCGCTGGCCATACGGAAGAACGAGAACGAGAAGCTCTGCCGAGCTTCGATCCGCTGCCACAGCGCCGGCATAAAGTTGGCGCTGGCATCCCGATCCGGGCATGCGGCCTTGTAAGCCTGCAACAACGCATTCAGTTTTTCTTCATCGCTACCGCGCTGTGGAAACATACCGTACCTCTAAACCCTTTAGCGGTCAGGACGTTGCGGCCCTTGACCATCTTTCCCTGAAGCTCCGAAGGCCTTCAGCACCCGTTGCCGGGCTCTGAATAATCTGACCTTAAGAGCATTTTCGTTGACCTTGTAAATGTTTTCAAGTTCTTTTAAGGAAAGACCTTCGACTTCTTTGAGCATCAGAAGGATTCGATCCTGCTCGCTGACCGCCCCGAGAAGCGAATCTACCGCCTCCCGGACCTTCTTGTGATGCTGGTCTTCCTGTTCCGCCTTTCCGCCCGCAGCAGCGTCGGCCAACATGACCTGCTGCTCTGACAGATCGGACATACGGAATTCCTGGCGGCGCCGCTGCTTCCTCAAATAATCGAAAGCCGCGTTCACCGTCAGGCGGTACAACCAAGGCTCGAAAACCTCGGGAGTCCGCAACTGGTCGAGAGAAAAATACAGTCGCAAAAAAACTTCCTGCGCGACGTCCTCGACATCTTCCGTTCGGGCGATCAGCCTGCTGACCGTACCCAGAATTCGCTTGCGGTAGACCGTGACGATTTCGTTGAACGCGGCGGCATCTCCGCCCTGCGCCCGCTTGATCAGCTCGAAATCAACCAGCATGCCGCACCGCTGTTAGTGCCGGCATCCGCAATATATTAGCTCCGTCTGCATAGGCGTCCCGGCAAGTAGACAGGTTACAAAGCTTTAAAAGGAAACGCAAAACCGTCTTTCGGTCATTGTACGCACGAACATCCAAGAATCATTGTAGGGGGATTTCCCTCCCGTTGGCGCTTCACTTTAGGAATCAATGGCTTACATCGGCGTGGTAGCCTGAAATTATGCAGTTCTCCGACTCCGTTTTCGCCGCACGCTTCCAGATCACACGAAGGGACCTGGAAAGTTACCTCGCCGAAGCCCTATCGCAGGGCGGCGATTATGCCGATCTTTACTTCGAGTACTTGGCAACCAGCTCCATCAGTATCGACGAAGGAATTGTCAAAAGCGCGGCCCAGGGAGTGTCGATGGGAGTCGGCGTCCGGGTTATTGCCGGCGAGCGGACCGGCTACGCCTACTCGGATGACCTGTCCCCGGAGAAGATCCGCAAGGCCGCCAATGTGGCCGCCCATATCGCCTCCGGACCGTCCAAAATCGATAAATTCGACCTCAACGAAGGGCGGCGGCACAACCTCTACCCGGTCGTCACCGCGCCCACGGAAACGGCATTTGCCGATCGCGTCGACCTGGTGAAGCGCGCAGATCGTGCGGCGCGAGCTTATGACAACCGCATTTTTCAGGCGCAGGCAGTATATGCCGACAACCTGCGGCAGGTGCTGGTGGCGACCAGCGATGGCGTGCTCTCGGTAGACCGGCAGCCGCTGGCGCGCATGAGCGTCGCTGCGCTCGCGCGGGAACAGAACGGAGTTCCTCAGCGCGGACATGCCGGCGGAGGCGGACGGGTGGATCTGGACTTCTTCCTCAAGGAGAAGACGCCGGAACACTTCGCCAGGGAAGCAGCGCGCGAAGCGATTGCCATGCTGGACGCCGTGGATGCGCCGGCGGGCGAAATGACCGTTGTGCTCGGTCCCGGCTGGCCGGGGATTCTGCTTCACGAAGCCGTCGGTCATGGCCTCGAGGCGGATTTCAACCGCAAGGGCGTCTCCGCCTTCAGCGGCCGCATCGGCCAGAAGGTCGCGAGCGAGTTGTGCACCGTGATCGACGATGGCACCATCGGCAACCGGCGCGGGTCGCTCAATGTGGACGACGAAGGGCAGCCCACGCAGCGCAATGTGCTGATCGAAAACGGCGTGCTGCGCGGTTATCTGCAGGACAAGCTTTCGAGCACCCTTCTGAAATCGAACTCCACGGGAAGCGGGCGCCGTGAAAGTTATGCCCATATCCCAATGCCGCGCATGACGAATACGTTCATGCTGGCCGGTGAGAGCGCTCCCGAGGACATCATTCGCTCGGTGCCGAAGGGGCTGTACTGTGTCAGCTTCGGCGGCGGACAGGTGGATATAACCAGCGGAAATTTTGTGTTCTCGGCATCGGAGAGCTATTTCATTGAGGACGGCAAACTGACGCGGCCGGTGAAGAATGCGACCCTGATCGGCAACGGTCCGGAAGCGTTGAAATACGTGAGCATGGTCGGGAACGATCTGAAACTCGACGAGGGCGTAGGCGTCTGCGGCAAGGAAGGGCAGAGCGTGCCCGTGGGCGTAGGGATCCCGACCATCAAGATCGATCGCATGACCGTGGGAGGCACGGCTTGAACGGAAATCTGCTGGAACTGGCGGCGGGCATTGTCAAACGCGCACAGGCCGCCGGTGCTACCGACGCGGAATGCACCATCGCCGAGGGCGATGAATTCTCGGCAAACATTCGCATGCGCGAAGTGGAGAATCTGAAAGAGGCGGGGTCGCGCGGCGCGGGCTTGCGGATTTTGAAAGGCAAGCGGACGGGCTCGAGTTACACTAGCGATCTTTCCCCGGAAGGCATCGACCATTTGTTGAAATCGGCAATCGAGCTGGCGGATATCACGACAGACGATCCGGACGCCGGGTTACCGAACGCTGCGGAACTCGGGTCCATCGGCGGCGATTTGCAGCTCTACTCAGCCGATATCGAAGGGCTCGACACCGCGCTGAAAATCGATACGGCGCGCCGTGCGGAAGATGCGGCGCTTTCGGCCGATCCGCGGATTGCCAACAGCGAAGGCGCGAGCTTCGATACGCACGTCGGGCGGCACATTTTCGCGAACTCTCGCGGGTTTGCGGGCGAGTACCGGTCCAGCTACTGCGGCTTCAGTTGTGTTCCGGTGGCCAGGGACGGCGAGTCGATGGAGCGCGATTATTGGGAGAGCTCCTCGCGACGCTTCGACAAGCTGGAGTCGCCGGAATCGGTAGGGAGAAAAGCCGCGGCTCGCGCTCTGCGGAGGCTGAACGCGGTCAAGGTGGAGACGCAGCGCGTGCCCGTGGTTTTTGAGCCGCGCACGGCGCGGTCGCTGCTGGACAGCTTGTTCGAAGCGGTGCACGGCATGCTGATCTACCGCCACGAATCGTTTCTCGCCGGCAAGCTCGGAGAGAAGGTGGCGAGCGATCGGGTGACAATCGTCGACGACGCGACACTGCCCGGACTGTTCGGGAGCTCGCCCTTCGACGATGAAGGCGTACCGTCGCGGCGCACGGTGGTGATGGATCAGGGTGTGCTGAAGAGCTACCTGCTGAATACGTACGCGGCGAAGAAGCTGGGCCTGAAAACCACAGGCAACGCGTCGCGCGGGTTGAGCGGGAATGCGGGAATCGGCCACGGGAACTTCTACCTGGAGCCCGGCGTCCAAACGCCGGAGCAGATTATTGCAGCCATTCCGAACGGCTTCTACGTCACCGAGCTGATCGGGATGGGCGTCAACATTGTGACCGGCGACTATTCGCGCGGTGCGGCGGGTTTGTGGATTCGCAACGGCGAGTTGGCCTTCGCGGTTTCTGAAGTGACCATCGCGGCGAACTTGAAGGACATGCTGATGGGGATCGATGCGGTGGGCAATGACCTGGAGTTCCGCAGTTCCATCTCGGCCCCTACACTGATGATTGGAGAGATGACCGTTGGCGGAAAGTGAGACGGTAGCCGAAAAGAAGCGCTTCAGCGTCCCGCCGATGGCGATCGTCATCGGGCTGGCGCTGATCGCCGGAATTGTGGGCGTTGTCTATCTCAACCGCGCGGCGCAAGCCCCACCGCCGCAACGGCCACCCCTAACCGGTGTCGCGAAGGAATACGTACGCAAAGGCTTCTTACCGATCAGCAATGTGGCCATGCAAGCGCATGAGAGCTATCTGCATCAGCAGGTAGTGGAAATCACCGGGAACATCGCGAACACGGGGAATCGCGTCATCCAGGTGGCCGAAATTTATTGCGTCTTTTACGATGCTTACGGCCAGGTGGTCCTGCGCAGGCCCGTGCCGATCGTGAGCCGGAAGATGGGCGGGCTCGCGCCGGGCGAGACCAAGCCATTCCGTCTACCCTTCGACGACATCCCCGAGGGTTGGAATCAGGCGCTCCCGCAGATCGTGATTGCGCAGATTCAGTTTCAGTAACGGCCCGGCCTCCTAGCCGCTGCAAATCCGCGGGAGGCGCGGCCCTACCGTTTCCGGCGGAAGAGTCCAACGGCGATCAACGCGCCGCCGAAAAGTGCCAGCGTGCCGGGCTCCGGAGTCTCCTCAAACGAGATGATCGGGTTTTCGCCCGTGAAGCCTGTATTGCGGAAAGTGCCCAGACCACCGGCGCCCGCATCCGCATATTCGGCCGACCAGGTGGTATTCCTATACTCGTTATCGGGCTGCGGGTTCGACCCTACCGAAGGCGGATCGGACGTAACGCCGAAGTTCAAGCTGTCGTATGGTCCGGCGACTCCGGTCGGATGGTATCCGTAGTCCGTAGTGTCCAGGGCCAGTCCGTAGATGAACTCGCCGGGCACTGTTATACCGGTCAGGTCGAAGCTTACCGTAAACGCGATGCCGTGATAGCAAGCCGTGCCGGAGCGCCATGAGTCATCGGGGCACGTAGCGGTCATTTCAGGGCGAAATGGCGCAAATGCATTGGTGGTGACGCTTGCGATCAGGGAGCCTACCGCGTCCATCGCCGCCACCTGGTAGAGATTCAGCGTCAACGGGACGTAATATCCGGGCGCGCCATTCACGGTCGTCCCGACTCCCACCCAGTTCGATTGCTTGGCCCAATCGCTCATGAGAACGGTGGCGTCAATGAGATGATGCGGTCCACTTCCAGTGGAAGCGCCGATGAGGGCGCCCAGTTCGCTGGTGCTGGTAGCTTCAAAAGCTTCCGACGGCACATTCGGCGGGATGGCGCCCGGGAGCGTGCTGTACAGGATGTTGTCGGCGGCGCCGACAAACGGCAGTAGACAAAGAAGAAGCGCGTATTTCACCGATATCCTCCGGAAACAGGTGCGTTCGTAGATATTACGTATAACAAGGTATTATTGTCTTAAATACAGAAATCACGCCGCAAGGAGGATACGTACCAGTACGGACTAGGCTGATAGTCTGCACCTTTTACCGCTCCCTTACTTACGGTACGGCTCCGTAAGTGGTTGATGCTGCTAACGGAGCCGCGAGCGTGAGGGCTGTGAAAAAATCCGGCTGTGATTCTCGTCGCACCGCGTTCGCCTTTCGATGCACCTTTTACCGCTTCCGACGGTCGCGGCTCGGTTAGCAGCATCAACTACATACGGAGCCGTGACCGTGAGGGAGCGGTAAATGGTGCCGGGGATCGGAGTGCGTTTGAATGCGAGAAAAAGCAATTCGATATTTTTCACAAGCCCGTGAGGGAGCGGTAAAAGGTGCATCGAAAGCCGGATGCAGTGCGACGAGAACGACAGCCCGGATTCTTTCACAATTCCGTAAAGGCTTTCCGGCCACTCGCGTGCTAAAGACTCTACGATGCGCCTGGGAGCTGTGTCTTTTTTTCTCGCCGCCCTCTGCAGCGCTCAAACCACGCCCGATAAGCCGCCCGAGACGACGTTTCGCGTAGGCACGGACTTGGTTCTGCTGAACGTTTCGGTATTCGATGCGGCCGGCAAAATCCTCAAAGGACTGCCTCAAAGCGCATTTACCGTTTACGAGAACAACGTCAAGCAGGACATCACCGTGTTTCGCCAGGAGGACGTCCCGGTTTCCCTTGGACTCTTGATCGACAACAGCGCAAGCATGGCAAACAAGAAGGATCGCGTGGTGTCCGCGTCCATCGCCATGGTGAAGGCGTCGAATCCGGATGATGAAGTATTCGTCATAAAATTCAGCGAAAACGCCGATGTGGTGCAGGACTTCACCAACGACATCGCCACTCTCGAAAAGACGCTGAACACCAGCAAGACGCAGGGCGAGACTGCCATGCGCGACGCCGTGCTGCTCGCCATCGATCACCTCCGCGCCAAAGCAAAACGCGACAAACGCGTTTTGGTGATTATCACCGATGGTGAGGACAACAGCAGCGTCTCCACGCAGCAGCGCGTTGTGGAAGCGGCTCATCAGAGCAACGTGATCGTATATGCGATCGCGCTGCTCGGCGAGGAACAGCCGGCCTCCGCCGCCCGTGCGCGGTCGCAACTCGATGCGCTGACGGTCGCGACGGGAGGACGCTCCTGGTACCCGGCGAACGTGGGCGACATCGCCGGAATCACGCCGGAAATCGCACACGAAATTCGCAACCAATACGTTCTCGGCTATACGCCGGCGGATCTGACGAAAGACGGCAAATTCCGCACAATCCGGGTGGAAGTGAACGTGCCCGGTGCAACCGTAAGAACCCGGTCAGGCTATTATGCGCGCCCTTAATGCAAGCAAATTTGGAGAGGAGTCAATAGCATGAAAGCACAGTTATTTGTAATTACGATGGCGGTCACCGCCGGCATGGCGATCGCGCAAACGACGCCCGCGCAGACGCCACCCACGCAAACGACACCTACGCAAACGACGCCCGCCGCCCCGCAGACGGAAACCGCCCAGCCCACCCAGATGAAAACCAGCTCGTTCCGGGGTGTGCTCGTGGATCTTTCGTGCGGCCCTGCCGCTACCACGTCCGCGTCCACGGCCAGCGCTGCGTCGGCCAACGCTACACCGGCCGATAATTCGGCGAATCGTTCAACCACGGACTCCGCTGCGAGCTGTCCCGTCACCGCGAATAGCAGTCAGATCGGCATGAAGCTCGATGACGGACGCACGGTGCGCTTCGATCTCGTCGGACAGCAGCGCGCGCAGGATGCGCTGAAAAACGAGAAGCACTGGAGCAAGGATCTGGCGGCAGGCAAGCCGATCCACGCGAAAGTGATCGGAGTCATGAGCGGCGAGAAGTTGATCGTGTCATCGATTCATTGAGACCGATACTGAGCGGAACTCGCCTGGCCGCGCAAGCGCCGTCACGTGTTTACTTCGAGTAGCGCCCAGTTGCCTTTTTCGTGGACCTGGGCCGGGGGCAGCGCCTCCCTCACCCGGTCCACTTCGTGCAGCTCGAAGCCGCTCGCCAGCAGCACACCATTCGCGCGCAAGACCCGCAGCAGATCCGGCGCGAGCGCAATAATCGCCTCGGGGCTGATGTTGGCGACCACGATATCGGCAACCCCGGAAGCTACGGCGCTCACGGATCCCACAAATCCGTTGCCCGCAATTTCGACCGCGACGGGATCGACGTCGCACGCATAAACCGGCGAAGCGCCGAGCAGCGCCGCCGCATGCGAAAGAATGCCCGAGCCCGTGCCGACGTCGAGCACCGCCGTCCCCGGGCGTACCTGCCGCTCCAGAGCTTCGATGCACAGCCTGGTAGTTTCGTGGACGCCTGTTCCAAACGCCATCCCGGGATTCACCACGACGCGGAACCTGCCGGCAGGCGCTGCATCGTCTCGCCACTCGGGAACCAGGAAGAAGCGCTCGCCCACCTCCATGGGCTGCAGCAGGTCGCGCGCGGATTGTACCCAATCCCGGTCTTCCTCCTCCCGCATTCGGGAGCCGGGATACATGCCCTGGAGCGCGGGCCGCCGCGCGGGATCGTCGAAGAACGCGCGCACACGCGTTTCACTGAGCTCGGCGATGCCTGCCGACCCCTGTTCCCACAGTTCGGCGATGAGGACGTCGCGCTCTTCGGGCGTGCAGTCTATTTCGAGAGAGTACATGTTATTTCAAGTGGCGATAAACCAGCGCGACCGGCAGCCCCACCACGTTGAAGTAGCAGCCATCGATCTTCTCTATAAATTTCGAAGCCAGTCCCTGGATCGCGTACGCCCCGGCTTTGTCCATGGGCTCGCCAGAATCGACGTAGTCCTCGATCTCCCGGTCGGTCATCGGCACGAACCAGACTTGCGTCACCGCCCAATCGGTAACTACGTCGATGCCGCGCTTGACGCAAACACCGGTGAGGACCTCATGCCGCCGCCCGCTGAGCAAGTGCAGCATGCGGCGCGCGTCCTCCGCATCCGCAGGCTTTCCGAGCATTTCGCCGCCCACCACGACGGTGGTGTCCGCGCCGAGGACGGCGTCTTCCGGAGGCGCTGAAATCGCGAGCGCCTTCATCTCGGCCAGACGCTGCACGTACTTCTCGGGCGCCTCGCCATGCAGGGGCGTCTCATCCACGGCGGCCGCCTGAACGCGAAAGGGAATGCCGGCCTGTCTGAGAATTTCAGCCCTGCGCGGAGATTGCGAAGCGAGCACCAGCACCATACCAGTGTAGAATGATGCCGGAATGGCAAATCTGTCGAAGGCGCTTCAGGTATCTCCCGGCACACATTTCAAAATTGCGGATGTGGACCCGGAAGAGACCCACGGATATAAGAAAAACGATGCGGCGGACCTTTTGCAGAAAAATCTGAAGGATCTCGCCGTACAGCAGTATCTGCTCTATGCCGAGCAGCACCGGGCGTTGCTCGTGGTGCTGCAAGGCATTGATGCCGCGGGCAAAGACGGCACCATCAAGCACGTCATGACGGGCATGAATCCGCAGGGCGTGCATGTGACGCCGTTCAAAGTGCCGGAGGGTCCGGAGAGGCGTCACGATTATCTCTGGCGCGTGCATAATGCGGTGCCGGAATACGGCATGATCGGCATCTTCAACAGGTCGCATTACGAGGATGTGCTGATCGCGCGCGTGCATGACCTGGTCCCCAAAGCGGAATGGAGCAAGCGGTATCAGCAGATCAATGACTTTGAACGGATGCTGAGCGAAAACCGCGTTCGGATTGTGAAATTCATGCTCTACATCAGCAAAGAGGAACAGGCCAAACGCTTTCAGGCCCGGCTGGACGATAAAACCAAGGAGTGGAAATTCTCGCAAGCCGACCTGAAGGAGCGCGAGTACTGGGACCAATACATCGCGGCTTATGAGGAAGCGCTGCGCCGCTGCAGCACGGCGGATGCGCCATGGTACGTGATTCCGTCGAATAAGAAGTGGTTCCGCAACCTGGCGGTTTCAGAGATCGTGCTGCGGACGCTGGAAAGCATGAAGCTGAAGTACCCCAAGCCCGCGGAGGACCTGTCGCAGATTCGTTTCGAGTAGCAGGAGGTGTTATGAAAACCGTGTTGCTTTTCGCGTTCGCCGCCGCGGCGTTCGCTCAGAACCAGGCGATGGATATTCTCCACCGCACTGCCGATACCTACAAAAAGCTCGGCCGGAGCGAAGTCCCCGTCACCGTGCAGACGCTGCAGAACGGCGGCGCCAAAGTATCTGAGCGCTCCGTTGCGAAGCCGCTCGCCTTCGACCAGATTGATCAGCATGTCACGCGCGCCACCATCGCCCGCGAAGAACGCTACATGGAGAATGGCAAACCGGTGGGTATCGTGATCGTTCAGGTGACGCGCGACGAGTGGCCGAAGGGCACGCTCCCCGGCGTTCAGTTCGCCATGTATCGCATCGACAAGGCGACAAATCGCGTCTACAAGGTGAGCACCTACGCCAACGACACGACCGAGATTGCCTTTTACGGCAAGGCGCCTTCCGGCGTCACGCAGGCGGACGAACCGGTCAGCCTCGTCGGTATGGAAGCGCCCGATTTTACGCTCGCCGATCCTTCGGGCAAGCCGGTGCATCTCCGTGACCTCCGCGGCAAAGTTGTGGTGGTCGATTTCTGGGCGACGTGGTGCGGTCCCTGCCGCGCGCTGATGCCGTCGATTCAGAAGATGCACGAGGAGCTGGCGTCCAAAGGTCTCGTCGTGCTGGGACTCGATGTCGGCGAAGATGCCGCCAAGGTGGAGAAGTTCGCCGCCGCGCAGCATTACACATTTCGTCTGCTGCTCGATGCCGAACCCGAAGTGACTGCCCGTTATTTCGTGCAGGCGTACCCGACCACCTTCGTGATCGGCCGCGATGGCCGGATAGCCTTGCACGACCTCGGCGGCAAACCGGACGAATTGAAATCCGCCGTTCTCAAAGCGTTGGATCGCTCTTCCGATTAGCTATTGCTTATCGAAGACGATCTTCATTTTTTCGTTAGTGGCTGACGCGCCGCCGATCTCGGTCAGAGTTTTGCCGTCGGCGGAGACAGTGTCGGAATACTTGTAGAAAGGCTTGCCGTCTTTCTTGATCACCAGGTCCATGGCGCGATCGGCGGACTTGGCCAGCGAGAGTGTCCAGCCCGGGCCCACCTCGGGTCCGGAGCACGGATAGTCCTTGCCGTCCACTTTCGTATCGCACTGCATTTTCATGTCGACCATCTTGAAGGTGAGAGCGTTCGCGCCGCTCGGCACAAACTCGAAGACGCTCGGAGCGCCGACGTTCACCTTTGCGGTTTTCCAGGTTCCTGGCAGTCCCGGGCCTCCGGAAACGCGTTGAAACACCGTCGTGTCATCGAACTTGTCGCCATTCGGTTTCGTGCCTTTGCTTTCGACGGTGAGCGTTTTGCCGTCCGCCAAAAGTTTCAAAGTATCTGACGCGAGCGGCTTTCCGTTCAGCGTCCAATCGGTCTGCCAGGTGTTTGCATCGACGGCCTTCCATGCGGCGACATCGCCGAACGGGTCGGGATATTGCTTCCCGTCCATCTTGAATTTGAAGCTCTGGCCGTCGAGTGTTGCTTCCATTTCGCCACCGGCGAGTTGTTTGTATGTGATCGTGGTCCCGGTGAGATTGCTTTTCGCCGGATTCATTTTCCAGGTGCCGGCGAATGGACTATCGGCAGCCACAAGGGCAGCCGAAAAAAATACCCCGAGGAGAATTACACGCGTCGTTGGCATTGAGGTCACCCCTTTCGTCTCGGAATTATACCCGACGGGGGGCAGGATTTATAGGGTGCAGATGAACTGCTCCGTCGCGCTTTGACGGTCGCTGCTCCGCCGCGCTTCCTCACGGGATTGTGAAGAAATCCGGCTGTGCTTCTCGTCGCGCTCCATTCGCCCTTCGATACACCGTTTACCGCTCCCTCACGGGGTTGTGAGAAAATCCGGCTGCCGTTCTCGTCGCACTCAATTCGCCTTTTGATGCACCTTTTACCGCTTCCTCACGGTCGCGGCTCCGTTAGCAGAATCAACTACATACGGAGCCGTGACCGTAAGGGAGCGGTAAACGGTGCCGGGGATATGCCCTAGAAGTATAGTTTCGCCGAAAGCTGAACTTTCCTCGATCCGCTCGCGACTGAATTGAAGATTCGCCCGAACGTCGCGCTCGTGATATCGGTCGTCGGACCATTGAACATTACCGAGTTCGTGAGGTTTGTGGCGTCGGCGCGGATTTCTACGCGGAAGCGCTCCGTGAACGCCACCCGCTTCATCAGGGACGCGTCGAGCTCGAAGTAATGCGGTCCCAGGAATGCGTTGCGGCCGGTGTTGCCGAATTGTCCGGCTCCTGGCGCCGAGAACTGGGCTCGCTGGCTGCTGTTGAAATACCAGATCAGCCCGGTGCCGGGGTCGAGGAATGGCGTGCCTTCGCCGGTAGAGCAGCCGTTGCAATTTGCCGTGCTCTGCACCACGTTGCTGATGGTGTTGGTCCCGGCGAAGACGGTGAACGGGCGTCCGCTGGTGATGCGGCCGAGTCCGGTCACTTCCCAGCCGCCCGCGACCGCGTTGGCCAGCCGGCCGCCATGATTCATCCAGCGCTTGTCGCGGCCGAACGGCAGTTCCGCCACCAGATTCCCTTGCAGGGCATGGCGCCGGTCGAAATCGCTGGATGCGTAGTTCAGCTTGCGATTGTTGATGTCGAAGGGCGTGTCCGCGGCCGTCGAGGCACTGCCCGTGCCGACGACCGTCAGCGTCGGATCGAACGAGCGTGTATCCAGCGAGTGCGACCACGTGTATGCGACATCGAACATGATCCCGTTGCTGAAGCGGCGCTCCACCTGCACTTGCAGTGCGTTGTACGTGGAGAAATCGTTCGAATCCAGCACGTTTAATCCGCCGCTGTATTGCGGGTACGGGATGAAGAAGAACGGCTGGCCGGCCGAGAGCGCGGTGACCGATTGTCCGTTCTGCAGGCGCGTGGCGATGGCCGTCGCCAGGCCGGCCACGGAGTTCAGATTCAACTGAGATGCGTAGAGGCGGCGCACCATCTGCGATCCGTTTTCACCGGCGTTCAGGCGCGTATCCGCCTTCAGCAGGTTGTCCATGAGAGCCGAATCTCCGCCCGCTTTCACAGTGTTGAATGCGTCCAGAAATCCGTTGTTGAAAATCTGATCCTGGTTGACGTTGTAGGCGCCCAGCAGGTGATATGCGCGGCGTCCGATATAGGTGGCCTGAAACACTGTGCTGCGTGCGATCTGCCGCTGGAAATCGAGGCTCCATTCGTGTGTTTCGGGCGTTTTCAGGTTCGGGTCGATGACTGTGTTCGACGCGGAAGAGAACGCCGCCGGCTGCGTGAGCGTCGAAGGGTTCGATGGCGGCACCAGCGCAGGCAGGTTGGCCAGACGTCCGCCGTTCTGTCCGAAATCGGTGTTGATCACCGCCGCCGCGCCGCCCGGCAGGTTCGGCAGAATAGTCGAGGCGATCACAAAGGTGTTGATGCGGTCATAGGCGATGCGATAGTTGCCGCGGATGGACGTTTTATCCGTACCGAACGGGTCCCACGCGAAACCGATCGACGGTCCGAGGTTGCCGAACTGATTCTTGAATAGGTCGCCAGGCGCCCATTTGATGGTGTTGCTGGCGGGGGCGCCGGCGACGATCGGCTGGCTCGGCACGGTGATGTTATTTCCCGGCGTGGTGGGGGACAGGCGAAGCTCCCAACGCAGACCGATGTCGATCGTCAGGTTCCGTCGAGCCTTCCAGGTGTCCTGAGCGTAGAATTCGTATTCGGGGTAGCGCGTGTCGAAGTTGAAGAAGCCCTTGCCGAAGGTGCCGTTCTGATTGACGAAGCCCTGATCGATCTGCCCGACGCGGCCCAGCAGAAAGTTGATGTCCGACTGAAAGGCGGGCCGGTCGAAGGCGGTGTTGAGGTCCGTGGGAATGCCGAACGTCGTCGGGTCTACCGTATTGACCGACGTCGAAAAGTTGAGTTCCTCCGCCGCGTTGAGTCCGGCGACCGAGCCTCTCTGGTCCACCTCCCGCACACGCCGCAGATTGAATCCGACCTTGAACGTGTGCGCGCCGCGCATGTAAGCCAGGTTGTCCACGAACTGCCAGGTGCTGACCTCGCGCTGGTTTCCGAAGTAATACTGCCACGTGGTGTCCACGGGCGCCGTCGAGATGGAGACGTGGTCGAGCGACGACGGCTGTTGGAATAGCGCGCCGAAATTGTTGTTGCCGATTACGAATTCGTTGGTGACATGAGCGCTCGGCGTATAACGCCAGTTGAAGGCGATGTTGCGCGGCTCGCGCACCGTATTGACCTGGCACACGCCGCCGGGGAAGATCGGCTGGCCGCCGTTGACGATGTCGCAGTTGCTATCGTCGCTGCCCCACGCGAAGCGGCCGTACAGCGTGTTTTTCGAGTTAATGATCTGGTCGACCTTGATGGTTTGGTCGTGCTGCCGTTCCATGGCAAGCGCGCTGAAAGTGTAGCCGGCCGTATTCAGGCCGTCGCCGCTGGAGAAGGCGTAGTTGTTGGGCAGCGGCTCATTTTTCACTTCCGTTTGAATTTGCGGATCGAGGCCGATATGCTGCGGATCGTTCTGCGCAACATTGTACGTGCCGATGTTCAGGCCGGGCAGCGGATTGCCGCTGGCGTCGACGGACGCGTTGGCATTGCCGGCCGGCAGGTCGCGTCCGCCCTTCACATATCGCAGGATGCCCTGGCGGGCTGTAGGTGTGAACACGGTGCGGGTCACCAGGCTGCTGGTGCGCGCGCGCAGCGCCTGCACTTCGGCGAAGAAAAACGTGCGGTTCTTTTTGATAGGTCCACCAATTCCGCCGCCAAAAATATTCTGTTGAAGCTGCGCCTTGCCGAGGTTTTGCAGATTGTTCTGCCACTCGTTCGCGTTGAGCCGCGGAGTGCGATAGAACCAGAATCCATCGCCGTGGATCTCGTTGGTCCCCGAGCGTGTGACCATGGCGACCTGGCCGCCGCTGTTCCGGCCGTATTCGGCGGTGTTGTTGCCCGTGAGGACGCGGAACTCGTCGAGCATGTCGGGATTCGGGCGGAAACTCGTGGTGTTGCTCCCGCCCTGGCTGGAATCATTAATATCGATGCCGTCGAGCGTGTAGTTCCAGGAGCGGTCGCGCGCGCCGTTGACGTAGATACCGCCGCCTGTTGGCGCGCCCGAAACTACGCCGGGCTGGATCAACACCAGGTCAAGCGGGTTGCGGCCGCGCGAGCCGACGATCGGCAAATCGGCAACCGCGCGTTCCGGAAGCAGGTTGCCGAGATTGCCCGACGTGCTGGTCTGGACCGTTTCGGCGGAGGCTGAGACATTCACGGTATCGGTGACCGCGCCGACTTCAAGCTTTACATTGATCGTGGCGGGCTGGCCGATGGTAACAACGTTGTTGCGGCTTGCGAAGGCGCGGAAGCCGGTAGCGGTGACGTCCAGCTCGTATGTGCCTGGCTGCACCGCTTCAAAGGTGAAGGTACCGGCAGCCGAAGATTTGGTTTCGAAGCTGACGTCAGTGCCTTGGTTGACGAGTTTGACAGTTGCGTCGGGGACGGCGGCTCCGGAGGGATCGGAGACGGTGCCGAGAACGCGCGAAGTCGTGCCCTGGCCGAAAGCGGAGGCGCACAGGAACACGGATAGCGAAAGCAAGACCCAGTTACGAAGCATGGCCGCAGTATATCATCGTCATATAATAGGGAAGAACCCTATGCCAATTTACGAATACCGTTGCGACGATTGCGGAACCAAGTTCGAGAAACTGGTGCGGCGCGCTGCCGATACCGCGGAATTGGAATGCCCGTCCTGCAATCAAAAGCATCTGACGCAAGAGCTATCCACCTTCGCGGCTCACGCCAACGGAGGATCGAAGAGCGAAGCCATGCCGTCGTGTCCCAGCGGAAGGTGCAGCAACCCGGGCATGTGCGGCATGAACTAGGGTCGGGCCGCGCGGCGCGCGACTTCGACGAGGATATCGTTATTGGTGTTCATTCGCAGCAAGATTCGCTACGAAGCTCTTATCGATCGGCCAATAGCCGTACACCCTGTTCCCCTGCGAGCGAAAGGATCCCGAGGTTAGCACTCCGCTGAAATCGGCCGGGTTGGGGTGTTGATGCTCGGCTTCGATCATCCTCTTCAACAGACCGGTGATTTTTGTCAATTGCAGGGACATCGCGATCGCGTCCTGCTCGCTCCGGCAGACCACATCGAGTTTGGCGGCCAACCCTTTTCCTTCCGGCTGAAACGCCAGAAGAATCGTGTCCGCGCTATCGACGGTGTGCGCGAACGGCAATGTTCCATCCGGCAGGTTCTCTCCGGACTTGAGCGCCGATGGCGGAATCTGCAGCCAGACCGGCGCCTGTTGGTCCGCGCTGATGGTCCGTTCGGGACCGGAGGCCTTCATGCGCAGGGCTGCTCCGTCATCCGGGCTGACAGCCAGCGCCATCACTCCGCTTTGGAGTTTGAAGAATGAGATCTTACGGTCGGGCGTGCTGCCTTGCATTTTGCAGAGTCCGTCCGCGCATCCGCCGCCTTGCGCCCGGGCGTAGGCTTCGAGGCTGTTCCAATCGAAGCGGCCTTTCAGCAGCATGTACTTGCCGCTCGCTCCGAAGGCCGCCAACGCCAGATCCAAATCCTGCTTATAGTTGAACTTCGTCTTTTGGACGAACGCCTGATACTCGGGGTCTTCTCCGACGCCTGCGCCGCCGAGGAGGTTCAGAATTCCGGCGTTGCGCAAAGCAGCGAAGTCGACGGAGAGGACAAGAGCGCCGCCCGCCGGCAATCGCCGCAGCAGGGCGCCCGGACTCGCCTGCCGGATTGAAAACGTTACCCAGGCCGCGATGACGCAGGCGCCGAAGCCGGCTAGTATCACCAGCACCTTGCGCAAATTTACGGTCACGAAGGCAGTATCACACAGCCAGCGCGGCTTCGGCCATCCGCGTCTGCTTCCACAGCTTGATGTAAGGCTGCAGATCGCTCATCATCTGCCGGAAGCCGGCCAGCGTCAGCGATTGCGCGCCGTCGCTGACGGCCTTTTCGGGGCACGGATGCACCTCCACGATGATTCCATCGGCCCCCACCGCGACTCCGGCCTTCGCCAGCGGCGGAACCAGGCTGCGCTTGCCGGTAGCATGGCTCGGATCGAGAATTACGGGCAGATGCGTGAGTTCGTTCAGCACCGGCACCGCGGCAATGTCGCAGGTGTTGCGTGTCGCTGTTTCAAATGTGCGGATCCCGCGTTCACACAGCAGCACGTTGGGGTTGCCATGCGCCACTACGTATTCGGCGCTCATCAGCAGTTCCTTGATGGTCGAACTCATGCCGCGTTTGAGCAGCACCGGGCGTCCGCAGGAGCCCAGCGATTTGAGCAGCGCGAAATTTTGCATGTTGCGCGCACCCACTTGCATGCAGTCGGCATACTCGGCCACGAGTTCCACGTCGCGGTCGCTCATGATTTCGGTAATGATCGCCAGGCCGGTAGCTTCCTTCGCCTTGCGCAGGAGTTTCAGCCCCTCGCGCTCCATGCCCTGGAAATCGTATGGCGACGTGCGGGGCTTGAATGCTCCTCCGCGAAGCACTTTTGCGCCTGCCGCGGCGACGGCCTCAGCCGTCTCCATAATCTGGGCTTCGCTTTCCACCGAGCAGGGGCCCGCCATCACCACAAACTCATCGCCGCCGACCTCCAGACCGTTGACTTTGATGGCCGAGTGGTCCGGCTTGAACTCGCGGCTGACGAATTTGTAGGGCGCCGAGATGCGGACCGCGCTTTCCACGCCGGGCGTCGCTTCGAGCGACTCCAGGCACGCCGTGACGTCGCCGACTCCGACGACTCCGATAACGACGCGCGCTTCTCTTTCAATCGAGTGGACCTTGTACCCGAACTCGCGGATGCGCTCGCAAACGTGGTCGATTTCCGCCCGGGTGGCATGAGGACGCATGGAAATAATCATAAACGTCCAGTATACACTGCTGGCTCTGGCAGAGTCCAGCTATGTGCTTTTAAATTATGCAGTTGATAGCAGCACTACGCAGTTGTGTACATCAGCTCAGTGAGTAACCTCTATAGGCGTAGAACGCGGACCCTCGCGGCCGGAGGCGTCCACAGCGGAAACGGCATAATGGAACGTCTTGCCGGGTTGCGCCGTGCGATCTGAATACGTGGGGATACCCCCCGTTTCACCGATCCTCGTGAATTCGGAATTGGCTTCGTTCCGATAAATTCGGTAAGCGGTAATGTCGGGACCCGCCGTGTCCCAGGTGAGCTCGACGGAGTTCGCGGCGTTCACGACGTGCAGACCCGTCACTGCGGGCGGGGGTGGCGGTTCCGGCGTGATGTGCGCGGCGCCGGAAAGGTCGCTCTCGGCGAAGCGACCCTCGGAGATGGGTTGTAGCGATTGCACGACGTACGAGTAGGGTGTGCCGAGAACGGTCCCGGTATCCAGGTACTCGGGCGTGGTCAGGTCAGGCGCAACGACGGCGTACGGATCGTCGTTCGCCCGGCGCAGGAGGCGGAAGTGCGGTCCTGCCGCTCTCCACGTGAGGCGAACTCCGCCATTGGCGGGAACGGCGACCAGCCCGGTCGGCGCCGGCAGCGGCGGCACAACCGGCAGTGTCACAGCGGGCGACCAATCGCCGGCCTTTCCGTTCGCGCCGAGGGCTCGTGCGGAAATGGCGGCTTCCTCGCCGGTGAAAGGGGCGGACGGAATTTCGTAGCTCGCCAGCGTTCCGGGTTTCAGTTCGCGCGCAGGTTGTTGCGTCGCTCCGGCCTTCAATTCCACCCTCAGCGGCTCGCGAATCGGGTTGTTTTCAGTCGTGCGAGCCGGAACTGTGAAGTGCACGAAGATGGTCCCGCCTCGCTGTAGCGCTGCGACGTCCGCGACCCGCATAGGAATGTTGGCAAGTGGCGCAATCGGGCCGCTCACGTAGCCGCAGCCGCACATCAGCGCCGCTGCTGCCGCGATGGCGGCGGGGAGCTTTTGCATGAAACCACAGTGTAGCGGAATCGCGTATAATCGCGCCAAAGGAGTGCGCGCCATGAGTGACGATTTGCAGCGTCTGCAAGGTGTGTGGACGGTGAGTTCTCTGGAGATGGATGCGCGGAAGGTCCCCGAAGCGATGCTCGCCGAAGCACGCATCGAAGTGAGCGGCGACCGCTTCAGCAGCACCGGAATGGGAGCGGCCTATGAAGGCACGCTGCACCTGAAGCCCGAAGCGAAGCCACGGCAGCTCGATATGGTGTTCACGTCGGGTCCGGAGAAAGGCAACACGAACCTCTGCATTTACGATCTGAAAGGCGAGGTCTGGAAACTGTGCATCGCTACGCGCGGTTCGGAGCGGCCGGCGAAGTTTGCCGCGCCGGTCGGGTCGGGAATCGCGGTGGAGACGCTACGGCGAGCCGCGGCCGGTCAGGCTGCAACTCCGGCGGCGAAAGCGGCCGCGGCAGACGGGAGCAGAGGAGGCGGTTCTGCGACGGAGATCGAGGGCGATTGGGCGATGGTGTCCCTGGTGCAGGATGGCAAGCCGCTAGACCCTTCCATGGTGAAATGGGTCAGTCGTACGATGCATCGTTCGCGGGCCACGGTCACGGCGGGTCCGAACACGATGCTGAATGCGGAGTTCACCTGCGATCCCGCCGCGAACCCGAAGACGATCGACTACACGTTGCTCGCCGGCGCAAACAAGGGACAGAAACAACTCGGCATCTATGAATTAGATGGCGATGTGCTCAGTATCTGCATGGCTGCGCCGGGTAAAGCCCGGCCAACGGAGTACAGCTCTTCAAACGGCGATGGCGCCACTTACTCCGTCTGGCGGCGTAAGTGACGCCATCTCCTGACCGGTCGTTACCTTCTCCAATAGCCGCGATAGTAACGGTTTCCGTAATACCTCGGAGCGACCCAGTAGCTTCGCGCGTATGGACGTCGTGCCCAGTAGCCCGTGTGCCACGCCCAGCGGGGTCCCGACGGATACCAGTAGCCGCCGATCCAACTGTAGCCGGGGCCAGGCATAGGCGGAACGTAGGCAGGCGCATATGCCGGCGCGGCATAGATGGGTGCGGGCGGTGCGACGTATACCGGCACCGGAGCCGGGGCGTATCCAAAACCAAATCCAATGGACCAGCGAGGGCCGGCGATCAGACTGCTGCCGGCAAGTAACAGAATTGCGAAGAGTTTGCCTCTCATGACCATTTCCTCCGCCCTCCCTCATTGCATACCGCTTGCCAGACTGTAAGTGCTTGTAAATAAAGTGAGATGCCCGGCGGCTCAGTGGCCGTCCAGCACCGCCCTGGTGGATTTCCACCGGGGAATAAATCAGCCGTTGTTCTCGTCGGTCGCCTTTCGAAGCACCCTTTACAAAAAAATCCAGCCGTTGTTCTCGTCGCACTCCATCCGCCTTTCGATAAACCTTTTACCGCTTCGTTACGGTCGCGGCTCCGTTAGCAGAATCAACTAGATACGGAGCCGTGACCGTGAGGGAGCGGTAAAAGGTGCCGGCGATTCGGGTGCGTTTGAATGCGGCAAGAAAGCAATTCGATATTTTTCACAATCCGTCACGGTCGCGGCTCCGGCAAAAGGCGCCGGGAATTCGAGTGCGTCTGAGGACGTCAAGAAAGCAATTCGATATTTTTTTCTCAACCCGTGAGGGAGCGGCAAGCGGTGCCGGGAATTGGAGTGCGTTTCAATCACTTCAGCGACTGGCTGACTTTCGCCCGATACTCGCGCGCCTTCTCCAGAATCTGCGGCGCGTTGAGCGTGAGAATCTGCCCGTCGCGCACCACCGGTTTCCCGTTCACCATCACATCGCGGACATCGTCTGCCTTCAGCGCATAGACCATCTGCGACACCGCGTCGTAAAGCGGCACGGCGTTGGGGCGGTCGATGCGCACCGTGATCAGGTCGGCGAGTTTGCCGGTCTCAACCGAACCGAGATCCTTCTCCATTCCGATCACGCGAGCGCCGCCGATGGTTGCCATCTCGAGCGCCGTCGTTGCCGGCAGGACCGTCGGATTCATGGTGGTCACCTTCTGCAACTTGGCCGCGAGATCCATCTCCTCGAACATGTTGAAGTCGTTGTTGCTGCCGGCGGGACCGTCAGGGCCAAGACCGACGTGAATGCCCATCGCCAGCATCTTCACAATCGGAGCCACGCCGCTGGCGAGTTTCATGTTGCTCGACGGGCAGTGCGCCACTCCCACGTTCCGCGCTTTCAGAATCGCCAGGTCGGCATCGCTGGTCCACACGCAGTGCGCCGCGATGGTACGACCCGTAAGCACCCCGAGATCGTCGAGAATCTTCGTGGGACTTTTGTGACGCTGCGCCATGGCGTCGTCATTTTCTTTCTTCGTTTCGGAGAGGTGAATCACGAGCGGCGCATTGTATTTGTTAGCGAGCGCGCGCGAGGCCTTCAGCGTTTCGTCGGAATTGGTGTAGAGCGCGTGCGGCGCCACCGCCGCCGTCACCAGGGGATCGCCCTTGAAACGGATCAGGTAGCGCTCCGTGAAGGCAAGGGCGGCAGCGGGCGTTTTGTTATCGGCGACCGGGAAGCCGATCACCGTTTCGCCGAGCACTCCGCGCATCCCGGCTTCTTTGGCGACTTCCGCCACCACGTCTTCGAAGTAGTACATGTCGGTGAACGTGGTCGTGCCACCGAGCAGCATTTCCAGGCAGCCCAGGCGCGTGCCCCAGCGGACGAAATCGGGTGAGACGTTCTTGGCTTCCGCGGGGAAGATGTAGTGCTCCAGCCAGTCCTGCAGATTCTTGTCGTCGGCGATGCCACGGAACAGACTCATCGCGGCGTGCGTGTGCGTGTCGATGAGGCCGGGCGCGATGATCGCGTCGGGACGGTCCAGACGCTGCTTCGGCTGGAAGTGGGCGTCGATATCGGCCTTCGTGCCCACCCCGACAATGCGGCCCCCGGTAATGGCCACCGCGCCATTTTCAATTACGCGGTGCTGCGCGTCCTCGGTGATGACCCAGCGCGCGCTCCAGATCCAATCGGCCGGCGCCGCGGCCAGGGATAAGGCGCAAAGGAAGAAGCTACAAATACGATACATCGAAGGGTTTCGGGAAAAGCTCTTTGAGGCTGTACGTTTCGGATTTTCCGTGCAGGTTCACCAGCACGATTTCGATGTCGCCGCAGAATTCCCACAGAATCTGGCGGCACGGCCCGCAGGGCGGCGTCAGATTGTCCGTATCCGCCGCCACGGCGACGCGGCGGAACTTGCGCACGCCTTCGGAAATGGCCTTGAAGATGGCGACGCGTTCGGCGCAGCACGTGAGCCCGTACGTCGCGTTCTCCACGTTGCAGCCGGTGTGTATGCGGCCATCGGTGTCTTCCACCGCCGCGCCCACTTTGAATTTCGAATACGGAGCGAAGGCGTTCTCGCGAACCTTCAGTGCGGCTTCGGCGAGCGCGTCAGACATGCGCCGCCCCGGCAAGGCGCGGCAGCAGGCCCTTGAGAAAACGCACGAGCGTATCGCGCACCATGGCGCCGGTCTCCAATACTTCTTCGTGGTTGATTTTGGTCTCAGGCAGCACGCCCGCAGCCATGTTGGTGACGCAAGAGATGCCGAGCACCTTCATTCCCATGTGATTGGCGGCGATCGCTTCGAGCACGGTCGACATGCCGACCACATCGGCGCCGATCAGGCGAAGAAAGCGAATCTCGGCGGGGGTCTCGTAACTCGGCCCGAGCATCGCAGCGTAAACGCCTTCCCTGATGGGCACGCACAACTCCACTGCGACGGCCTTGGCAATTTCGCGGAACCGGCGGGAGTATGCTTCGCTCATATCGGGGAAGCGGGGACCCAGCAGATCGTCATTCGGCCCGCACAGCGGATTCACGCCCTGCAGGTTGATGTGGTCCGAGATCAGCACCAGTCCGCCGCGCTGCAGTTCCAGGTTGATGCCGCCCGCCGCGTTCGTGAACACCATGGAGCGCACCCCGAGCGAACCCAGCACGCGGACCCCGTAAGTGACCTGCGCGGGCGAGTAGCCCTCGTATAAATGCGCGCGACCCGCCGTTGCCGCCACGGGAACCTCGCCGAGCTTGCCGAGGATCAGCTTGCCCGCGTGCCCCACCGCGGTCGAGTGCGGCCATCCGGGAATCTCGCCGTAAGGCAGCTCGACGCGTTCGGTAAGCTCATCGGCGAAGGCGCCCAGGCCGCTGCCCAGCACGACGCCAATAACCGGCCGCAGCTCCGTCCGGCCTTCAATGAATCGTTTGGCTTCGTCGATCACAGCAGCATCCCGGCAATGCACGCCGACATAAAATTCGCCATCGTTCCGGCCGCCACTGCGCGCAGGCCGAAGCGAGCCAGATCGCTTTTGCGGCTGGGGGCCAATGCGCCGATGCCGCCGATCTGAATTGCGATGGAGCTGAAGTTCGCAAAGCCGCAGAGCGCATACGTCGCGATCACGAACGATTTCGGATCCAGTGTGCTCTTCATCGGTCCAAGTTTCAGGAAGGCGACGAACTCATTCAACACCAGCCGCGTGCCCAGCAGGTCGCCGATAGTCGATGCGTCTTTCCACGGGACGCCCATGATCCACGCCACCGGCGCGAACACGATGCCGAAAATCTTCTCCAGCGACGCCGGCATCCACGCAGCCCAATGATCGTGAATGCCGCCGAGGATGCCGTTCACCATCGCAATCAGCGCCAGGAAAGCGATCAGCATGCCGGCGATGTTGAGCGCCAGGTGCAAGCCATCGCCCGCGCCCTGCGCCGCCGCATCAATCACGTTGACCGCGGTCTTTTCGATTTTCACATCGACACGTCCCGCGGTAACGGGCTTTTCCGTCTCCGGCACGAAGATCTTGGCAAGCATGATCGTCGCCGGCGCGGTCATGATCACCGCCGTCAGCAAATGCGTGATGGAGACGCCGGCGATCTTCACATACGCCGCCATCACCGAACCGGAAACGTGCGCCATGCCGCTCGCCATGATCGTGAACAACTCGGATTCGGTGAGACCTGCGAGAAACGGACGGATGGTGAGCGGGGCTTCGGTCTGCCCCATGAAGATGCTCGCCGCAACGTTGAGCGATTCGGCGCCGCTCACGCCCATCACCTTCTGCATGCCTACGGCCATCAGGCGGACGATGAACTGCATGATGCCCAGGTAATACAGAATCGCGAAGAAGCTCGCGATGAAGATGACGATCGGCAGAACCTGAAATGCGAAGAGGACCCCGAACGGTCCCGAGCCTTTGCCCAACGGACCGAACACGAACTCGCTGCCGGCTTCGGTGTAGCCGAGCATCGCGTTCACGCCCTTGCCGATGCCTTGGAAAATCTCGCCAAAAGGCGTTTTCAGTACCAAAAGGGCAAAGGCGAATTGCAGTCCCATGCCCCAACCGATGATGCGCAGCTTGATGTCGCGTTTGTGATTGGAGAACAACCAGGCGACTGCCAGAATAATGGCCAGCCCCAGAAGTCCCGTAAACCGGCCCATTCTTAGACGCCTACGACTTCGAGAATGAGCGAGCGCTCGTCCGGCTTTTGCGCGGAGATGCGGAAGGCGTCTTCCACCAGCTCGGCCGCTTCTTCCACGTTGTCTTCCCTGGTGTAATAGAGGCGGCAAAGAATGCTGCCCGCGTCCACTTTTTCCCCGACTTTGACTTCCAGAATGATGCCGACGGCCGGATCGATCGCGTCTTCCTTCTTATCGCGGCCCGCGCCGATCATATTGCTGGCCATGCCGATCAGATGAGCGTCGATGATGCTGACGTAGCCACCGCGCGGTGAAACGATCTCGCGCATGCCGGTGGCGTTCGGCAACAGCTCGAACTTATCCAGCGCTTGCGGATTGCCGCCCTGCGCCTGAACCACTGCTTTGAACTTGCGGTATGCCGAGCCGTCCACCAGGTGGCTTTCGGCGATGCGGCGCGCCTCTTCCACGGTCGCGGCCTTTTTGCCGAGCTGGATCATGTGCGCGGCGAGCTCGATCGAGAGCTTCGTGAGGTCTTCCGGACCCGCGTTCTGCAGGGTCTGCGAGGCTTCCATGATTTCGAGCGCATTGCCCACTGCATAGCCGAGCGGCTGGTTCATGTCCGTGATGAGCGCGCGAACTTTCTTGTCCATGCGGCGGCCGATCGCCACCATTGTCTGCGCCAGCCGGCGGGCATCCACCTGCTTTTTCATGAACGCGCCCGAGCCCACCTTCACATCCAGGATCAGCGCGTCGATACCCTCGGCGAGCTTCTTGCTCATGATGGAGGACGAGATCAGCGGCACGGATTCCACGGTCGCCGTGACGTCGCGCAGAGCGTACAATTTGCGATCCGCCGGCGCGAGCTCGTCGGTCTGGCCGATGAACGCGAGGCCGTGCTCGGCGAGCTGACGGGTGAATTCTTCCGCGGTGAGGTTCGTGCGGAAGCCCGGGATGGATTCGAGCTTGTCCAGCGTTCCACCTGTGTGGCCCAGCGCGCGCCCGCTCATCATCGGAACCACCACGCCCGCGGCAGCGGCAAGCGGCGCCACGATGAAGCTGGTCTTGTCGCCCACGCCGCCGGTGGAATGCTTGTCCACCTTCACGCCGGGAACGCCGGTCATGTCCACGGTGCCGCCGGAACGCAGCATGCATTCCGTCAACGGCCCCACCTCGCGATCCGTCATGCCGGCGAAATAGACTGCCATCAAAAAGGCGGACATCTGGTAGTCGGGGATATCGCCCGCCGTGTAACCATCTACCAGAAACGCGATCTCTTCGGGGGCGAGTTCCTCCCCGTCGCGCTTGCGCTGAATTAAGTCAACTGTACGCATTATGAGACACTTAGAGTAGCACATCGAAAGGGAGTTAGCATTATCATTCCGGCGCCGCGGCAGCGCCACGGCTGTTACGATAGATGCGATGACTCCCAATCAACCCGGCACACCGCCCAAACTGCCCATTCCCGGCGTCAAGAACCTGATCGCCGTGGGCTCCGGAAAAGGCGGCGTCGGCAAGACTACCGTATCGGTGAACCTGGCTGTCGGGCTCGCCGCTCTGGGTTACAAAACCGGCCTCATGGATGCGGATGTGTACGGCCCGAACGTGCCGCTCATGATGGGGATCAGCCGCACGCCCATGGCAAACGGCGAGCGCATTCAGCCGATCGAAAAGTTCGGCGTACAACTGATGTCCATGGGGTTTCTCAATCCCGGTGATAAGCCGCTGGTCTGGCGCGGACCCATGCTGCACAGCGTGATTCAGCAGTTCCTGCGCGGTGTCGATTGGGGCGAGCTGGACTATCTCATCATTGACCTTCCTCCGGGCACGGGAGATGTTCAGCTTTCCCTGATTCAGACGGCGCCCATCACCGGCGCGATCGTGGTGACTACCCCGAGCGACGTGTCGCTGGAGGATGCGCGGAAAGCCATTTTCATGTTCCATCAGGTGCGTGTGCCGATTCTGGGCATTGTGGAGAACATGAGCTTCCTGAACTGCCCGCATTGCAACGAGCGCATAGACGTGTTCAGTCACGGCGGCGGCCGGCGCACGGCTCAGGAAATGCACGTGAACTTCCTGGCGGAACTGCCGCTTGACCCGGAAGTGCGCATCGGCGGCGATACCGGCAAGCCGATCGTGCTGCGGGAGGGCGCGTCCGCCGCTCCGTTCATCGAGCTCGCCAAGCGGGCGGCTGAGAAGGCGGCGGAGGCGTCACGGGAACAGGGTCCGAAGATCGAGATCAGCGAATGAACCGTGCCACTGCCGGACTCAGCGCCGCCGCGGTGCTTTGTCTCTGCGGTGCGTTGCTGTTCTACAACGAAGAGACCACCTACGAGCGCCAGAACGCGGATCCGTATATGGTGGCCGCACAGGCTGAACGGCTTGCTCCTCTCGCGGCCGCGGTGCCGCGCGATGCGGTGCTCGGCTACATCACGGACGCCCCCGGCGGACCGGCCGATACCGCCATGTTCACGGCCGCGGAGTATACCCTTGCGCCGCGCCTGATCGAGCGCAGTGCGAATCACGAATGGGTGCTCGGAAATTTTACACATCCCGGCGATTTCTTCGCCTACGCGAAGGACGGTCTCATGCTGCAACGGGATTTCGGCAACGGCGTGGTGCTTTATCGCAGGGCAGGGAAGCCGTGACGGAACTGTTCTGGGTGGTGTGGGCGATCGTGCTGGGCGTGACGCTGTCATTCGCTCTGGGCGGTTTCGCGGCGCTGCGGCCGCGGTGGGCCGGCATACTGGTGGCGAGCGGCGCGGGCGCGGCGGGCGGAATCGGGCTCAGCGCGCTGTTCTACTACATCGGTGCCTTGCGTGGCAGCGAAACTCTGGCGATAGCGATGGAGTTGACCGCGATTTGTGGTGGCGCGTTTCTGGCGTGGATGCGGCGCTGGCCGCGCACTGCAGAGGCATCCGGGAGCGGAGGGCTGAAGTTAACGTTCGCGGGAGCGGTCGCGTTGTTGCTCGTCATCGTGACGCTGGCGTTCGCCGCCGCATGGCAATCTAATCCGCAGGGCAATTGGGACGCGTGGGCCATCTGGAACATGCGCGCCCGTTATCTGGCGGCGGGCGATGGATTCGCGGCGCGCGCGTGGTCGCCGGTGCTCGGCGCGGCGAGCCATCCCGAATATCCGCTGCTGCTGTCCTCTTTTATCGCGAGCTGTTGGGCGTTCAGCCATTCCGCTTCCGAACTCGCGCCCATCGCGACGGGCTACGTATTCTTTCTCGCGCTGCTTGCGATGGTCACCGGCGGTGTGGCGGCGCTGCGCGGTCCTGTTCTGGGGTTGGCTGCCGGGCTGGTGCTGCTGGCGAGTCCGGCACTGCTGCGAGAGGCGCCTGCGCAGTATGCGGACGTGCCGCTGGCATGTTATATGGCCGGTGCCATGGTTTTGGCGATGCTGGATCGGCCGGTGTTTGCCGGCATTCTTGCCGGTTTCGCGGCATGGACCAAAGACGAAGGGCTGCTGTTCCTCGCAATTTTTTTGGTGGTGAGCGCAGTCATCAAGAGGCGGGCGGCGATTCTGGCAGTCGCAGGCGCGCTGCCGGTGGCTCTGGTGGCCGTCGCGTTTAAGTTGTCGCTCCCCAGAATGGCCACCTCGTTTACCGGCGTGAGCGGCGGCGGGCTGGCATCACGCGCCGCCGATTTCAGCCGCGCCGGAATCATCCTCGCGGCATTCGGACGCGAGATCGCGGCGATGTCGACGAGTTGGTATCACCCGGTGCTTCCGTTGATCGCGCTCGGTGTCGCATGCGGGCTGGAACGGGAGCGCCTGCGTGCGGCGGCGTATAGCGGCTCGGTCGCTCTTCTGCTGTTGCTCGGGTATTTCGGAATTTTTCTGGTGACCGGCTATGACCTGAGTGGCAACTCGATACGGCGCTCGGCCGGCTGCTGGTCCAGGTCTGGCCGCTACTTGTCATAACGGCCGTCGCTGCAATGCGGCCGCCAAAATTCGCCGCCGCACCGGCGCCGAAGGCACAGAAAAAGGTGTCGGGACGCAGATGAACGCGGATTCCAAAATGTTATCGGCGTTCCCGTGCGTCGAAAATCCGTCGCTACAGTTTTGGTTTGGGCGCGGGCAACTCACGAGCCGTCACTTCATCGAAGAAACCAGTGCGATTGTGGCTGCCGTCGCAGAACGGCTTATTGGCGGATTGGCCGCAGCGGCATAGCGAGATTGCCGTGCGTCCGGCCAGCCCGAACGCGGCGCCGCTCGGATCCAAAATTTCAAACTCTCCCTCGATGCGAATGGGCCCGTTATTCAGACACGTGATCTTGGTTGGCATCTTTGGCGATGGTAGCACGCGACTTCAGTCACGCCGGGCGAGGCGAATCGGCGAGGGCTTCCCGCACCTTCTGCGCCAGCACGGTAGCGGTGAACGGCTTCTGCACAAACGGTGTGTCCGGACCGAGTTCCCACGTGGCGCCTACCCGGTTATCGGTATAGCCCGACATGTATAGAACACGCGTATCCGGCCGCTCTGCCCGCAGCGTGCGAGCCAGATCGAACCCGTTCATCCGCGGCATGATCACATCCGTCAGCAGGAGGTGAATCGGACCGTTCTGCCGGGCGAGATCGAGCGCCTCTTCGGGCGACGGCGCTTCCAGGACGCGATAGCCATGTTTAGCGAGCATCGCGTGCACGAGTTTGCGGATGCCCGGCTCGTCCTCGCAGAGCAGGATGGTCTCACTGCCCCGCAAGTCGCTGGTGCTCAGACTGGCGGCTTCGGTTTCGGCGGCAACCTCGACAGCCGGCAGATAAATCTTGAATGTGGTGCCCCGGCCAGGCTCGCTGTAGACCATCACCTCGCCGTGATTCTGCTTCACCACGCCGTACACGATGCTCAACCCGAGGCCCGTGCCTTTACCGGCCTCTTTCGTAGTGAAGAACGGCTCAAAGATGCGGTTGCGGACCTCTGGAGGCATGCCGCTGCCGGTATCGCTGATGGCCAGCAGCACGTAGTGACCCGGATTCACCCCGATGTGCCGCCCGGCGTAATCCGCGTCGAGCACCATGTTGGCTGTCTCGATCGTGAGCTTGCCGCCTGTCCCCATGGCGTCGCGCGCGTTCACCACGAGATTCATGATTACCTGGTCGATGTGGATCGGGTCGGCTTTCACTTTGCCGAGATTTGCAGCCAGGTGCGTGGAGATTTCAATATCCTCGCCGATGATGCGCCGCAACAGCTTGGTGGAATGCGTGACCACCTCATTCAGGTCGATCACCTTGGGCTGGCTTACCTGCCGGCGGCTGAATGCGAGCAATTGCGCCGTCAGTGCGCTCGCCCGCGTGGCGGCGTACTGAATCTCCTGCGAATAATCGAGCAGGGCCGGCTGGCCTTGCACCTCGGCACTCAGCATTTCGACGTAGCCCATGATGACGGTGAGAAGATTATTGAAATCGTGCGCCACGCCGCCTGCCAGGCGTCCGACCGCCTCCAGCTTCTGCGACTGGCGGAACTGCTCCTCGAGCGATTTGGTCTGCGTGATGTCGTTATCGATCGCGATCGTTCCGGCGATTCGTCCGGCTGAGTCGCGCAGCGGCGCTGTCCATATGGTCACGTCGATGCGCGTGCCGTCCTTCCTCACGCGCTTGCGCTCCACGCCGTTCAGCGATTCGCCGCGGCGGAATCGCTCCAGCCACTCGGCATATTCCTCGCAACCTTCCGGTGGCACAACCGGCAGCGGCTTGCCCAGTACTTCGTTCGCCGCGTAGCCGAATATGGCTTCGGCCGCGGGGTTCCAAAACGAGACCTTGCCATCCAAGTCGAGCGTCCAGATGGCGAGCGGCGTGGAACTGACGAGGATCTCCTTTACCTCATTGCTGCGGCGCAATTCCTCATTGGCCTGACTGAGCTCCGCGGTGCGCTGCTGAACGCGGACCTCCAGGTCGCGCTGCGCCTCCTGCAGGTCTTCTCTTTGTCTGGTGAGCAGTCGTGAGGTTTGCTGCAAGGTGGTGCTGAGCCTTGCGATTTCATCGCTCCCGTCAATCTCTCCGGTCACCGGTACGCCGAGCGCGACTTTGTGGGCGTCGGCCTCGAGCGCGTGCACGCGCCGCACGACGCCGCTGCTGAAAAACAGGGCCGCTAGAATTCCGCCGAGCAGTCCGAGTCCGCCGCCTGCCAGGGTGCCCGATTCCAAGTGCGCCTGCGCTTGACGAACATCTTCCGTGCGCTGCTGCAGGAGCACGTCCTCGCGCCTCTGCATCTGCGCGAGCTCGCGCCGGAGTTGCTGCGTGATGGCGCGACTTTCGTCGAGGGAAGGCGCGCCCTCAGTGTGGCCGCGCAGTGCGTTCAGCGCTTCCATGCTGCGATTGGCCAGCTCGGTGACCCTCGCAATCGCAGCCTGCTGCTCGGGATTATCGGCCGTCAGTTTCCCAATGGCCGTCACGCGTGCGGGAATCTGCTGAACGGCGGCGTCGTAGCTGGCCAGAAACGACGGGTTTCGCGAGAGCAGATATCCGCGGACGCCTGCTTCCGACGTGCCCGTGTCCATCATCAACTGGCGAATCTCCGAGCGTACCTGAAAAGTATGCTCCACCAACGCCTGCGCCTGTTGGCTTTGCTTCTCCAGTTGATAAAACGCGGTCATCAGCACGAGCAGCGCGGCGACCGGAATAGCGACAACCAGAATGCCTTTCGCACGCAACGACAGTCTGCCGGTGAGCGTGGAGAAGCGTCGCGAGCGGGACGGCAGCATGGGTGTCAAAGGACGGACTCATGGAGGCCCTGGTCCGTCAAAGTATCTACTCGAACATCTAAAATAGCATTGGGTTCCCGAGCGGCGGCAAGGGTTATTTTCAGATAATTGTCACTCAGCGCTGAAATTCCGTCGTGAAGGGTGACGGCGGAGAGGCTTCGGCCCAGCATGGACCGCCGGAACTCCAGATTCTTAACGGCGGCAAGTTCGCGGAGAATCCGGTTGCGCTCCTTGCGTACGGCCATGGGAACGGCGGCGGCGCTCTTCGCGGCAGGCGTTCCGGGCCGCTCCGAGTACGTAAATACATGAAGATAGGTGAACGGCAGCGATTCGATGAAGCTGCGGCTGGCTTCGAAGTCCGCATCCGTCTCACCCGGGAACCCGGTCATCACGTCCGCTCCGATGGCAGCCTCCGGCATCAACGCTCGCGCTTTCAGAATACGCTCTGCGTAATGCCGCGGCCGGTACTTGCGGTGCATCAAACGTAAAATCCGGTCCGATCCGCTTTGCAGCGGCGCGTGGACATGTTTGGCGATGCGCTTCGATGCTGCCATGAGGTTCAACAGATCATCCGAAAAATCCATCGGCTCCACGGAGCTGAGCCGCAGCCGCTCGACAGCCGTTTCGGCCAACAGCAGCCGAACCAGGTCCGCCAGCCGCATCGTGCTGCCGGGCTCGCGCCCCCACCGGCCGAGATTGATACCGCTGAGCACGATCTCGCGGTATTTCTTTGCCAGTGACCGCACCTGCTCCACCACCTGATCCGCTGGCGCACTGCGGCTGCGCCCGCGCACGAAGGGGATGATGCAAAACGAGCAGCGGTTGTTGCAGCCATCCTGAATCTTCAAGTTTGGGCGCGTCCGATCGCCCGCGGCATCTTCCACCGGCGCGGATAAAAAATCGTGCTGCGCGAAGATGTCGCCGACATGTATGTTGCCGTGGTAAGGCGTCGTATCCGGCCCCAGCGAAACCAGATCGGCGATCCGCGTCTTGTGCGAATTGCCGACCACCCATTCAACGCCCGGCATCTCCGCCAACTCCAGCGGCGCCCGCTGCGCATAGCAACCAGTCACCAGAATGCGCGCCCCGGGGTTCTCGCGGTGCACGCGCCGGATTGTCTGGCGCACGTCGTCATCGGCGGCCGAGGTTACGGTGCAGGTGTTCAGCACCACCAGATCCGCAGCCGGCCGCGACGATACGGCGTCCATGCCCTTGGCGGCCAGCAGCGTCTCTAAAGCCGCGCCATCGGCTTGCGTTGCCCGGCATCCGAAATTCTGGACAAAAAACGTCTCCACCCTTCTAATTTGGCATAAGAGGCTAGGCCACCGCTCTGGCGGCCATCGCCGGGACGTACAGCCGGTCCCGGCCGCGAATATGCGAATCCAGCCAGTTCCGCAAAAACTGCATCACCTGAACGGACATCGCAGTCCGGCCGGAAAGGAAATCCGCCTGAAACTGCATGACTTGACTGGTCAGCGCCTCATGGTCCTTCTTATGCTCCGAGAACCCGGAATAGTCGCAGAGCCGCATCAGCCGCTCCTCATGCGCGAAGTGCGCGGCCGTGTATTGCACCAGCCGTTCCAGAATGCGAGCCAGAGCCGTTTTGCCCTGACCCGAAGACATGGCCGTGTAAAGTTCCGCGGCCATGCAGAACAACGCCTGGTGCTGCGAATCGATGCTTGCGATTTCAACGCTGTACTCCGGGTTCCATTCGAACATGTGCATCACATCGACCCGAAACCGGAGAAACTTTAGCGCGTACCATTAAATATGCGCATCTTGCTCTTCAGCGGCAAAGGAGGCGTCGGCAAAACCAGCCTGGCTGCCGCGACAGGACTGCAATTATCCCGTCTGGGGCACCGCACGCTGGTCATGAGCGTGGACCCCGCCCACAGCCTCGCCGATTCCTTTGACCTGGAATCCGGGCTCTTTCACTCCAAGACGGGCGACCCCTATACCATCGGCGAAAACCTCGCCATCCACGAGGTGAACATCCAGCATGAAATCAAGCGGCACTGGCGCGAAATTTCCACCTACGTCGTAAGTGTGCTGCGCACCACCGGCATCAACGATGTGGAAGCCGAAGAGCTCGCTATCCTCCCCGGGATGGAAGAACTCAGCGCCATGATGTACGTCAACCAGTTCCGCCGCGAGGAGCGCTACGACGTCATCGTGCTGGATTGCGCCCCCACCGCCGAATCGCTGCGCTTCGTTTCCATGCCGACCACCCTGGAGTGGTACATGAAGCACATCTTCCCGTTCCAGCGCGGCATCTTGAAGGCTGTGCGTCCGCTGGCGAACCGCGTGTCGCCGGTGGAGCTTCCCACGGACAGCTACTTCGCCAACATCCAAAACCTGTTCGGCAAACTGGAAGGCATCGGCGAACTGCTGGAAAATCCGCAGATCACGAGCGTACGGCTCGTGACCAACCCCGAGCGCATGGTGCTTCGGGAAACGCAGCGTGCGTTCGTCTATTTTTCTCTGCATGGGCTCACCGTGGACGCTGTGGCGGTGAATCGCGTGCTTCCGGCCGAGGTCACGGACCAATATTTTCAGGAATGGCGCGTCTCGCAGGCCAAGGTGCTCGACGAGATCGATGCCTACTTCTCGCCCGTGCCGGTGAAACGCGTGCCGCTGTTCACCCACGAAGTGCTCGGCCGCGAGCGCCTGGAGGAACTGGCGCGCGCGCTGTATCAACCGGATGAGGACCCGGCGGCGGTGACCCGCACCGAGGCGCCGTACAGTTTCGCCAAGACCGACGGAGCGTATGAGGTGCGCCTGCGCTTGCCGTTCACCGCCAAAGGCGAGGTCGGCCTCTTCAAAAAAGGCGACGAACTCGTGGTAGAGATCGGCACCCTGCGCCGGCACATCGGACTGCCCACCTCCATGGCATCCCTTTCCCCGACGCGCGCAAAGTTGGAAAATAATATGTTGTTGGTGGAAATGAAGGAGAGTTGACGATGGATGAAAAACAGCACACTCATGGTCCCGGATGCTTTTTCTGCGCGACGGCCCTGCCGCTGCTAGAAAAATGCTGGAGCGACGCCACGAAAGACCACTTCCGCAACTCGCGAGTCGAGTTCCTGAAGGGCATTCGCAGCTTAATTGACGACCGCATCGAGCATCTCTCCAAGCACGAGACTAAAGGCACGCACGTCGTGGTGGATTAGGGGCAAATCTCCGGGAAACGCGCTGGCGGCGAGATCTCGAAGCTATTCCGTCTGGCCTTTCGCCGCCTCCGGTACGCCCAGCTCCTTCAGCAGCGGACCCGTCTTGTATAGTTTCTGCAGCGACTCCGCGACTCCCTGCACCGCGACGTGAACCGCTCTGGCCGATTCATCGGAGTACAGGTATGTGATCGCGATGCTCTCGTTATTCCGGTCGAAGGTGAGTCCGACTAGTTCGCCTTTCTTATCCACCACAGGACCTGAGGCCCCTGCCGTAATGTCGCAGGTGCTTGCGAAGTTCATCGGGGTGATCAGGTTCATCTGCCCCTTGGCGTCCCGCCACCGCTGCGGCACTTTATAGGGATCGATATCCCAGATCGCCAAATGGTACAGGCCGCCGAACGTGGTGGCGTACGGCAGCGGCGCCTGGGCGCGATCCTTGTAGCCTTTCGCCTCGCCGAATGTGACGCGGGGCGTGCCCGTGCCGTCCGGGTAATCCGCCGCTCCGAACAGCCGGAAGCGGTATTGCGCGATCCGCTCGGCTGCCGAGACCTCCAGCGCCTCAATCAATTCCAGATGCTTCTTCTGTAGCTTGCGCGCGGGGTCCTCCAGCGCGTGGGCAAGGCGGACCATGGGGTCGTCAGCCGCCGATTTGCGAGCCGCCGGATCCTTCAACTTCGTGCCGTGCACCAAATCCTCCGCGGCCTGCTGCGGCGTCTTCCCGCCGAGAATCTGTTTCAGCGGCGCTTCCTTATCGCCCAGAGCCTTTAGTTCTTCGAGGTATCGCGCCAGCAGCACCGTTTCGACAGCGTCGTCAATTGGCGCGGCGACATCCGTGTTCCCGCCGCGGACAATCTGCCGCGCGATGTGGAACAACACCGAGCCCATTCCCGCCTGCGTCTCCAGCACTTCGTACGGCCTCTCAAACGGGGTCCAGTTTTTGTACGCAGTTGCAAGATCGTCCCAGACCTTTGTGCCGTCGACGCCCAGTTTCGGATCGTGCTGCACGGCCTGCTTCAGTTTCTTTTCGAAATTCTGTTTGCGCGCGAATAACGTGTCGTCGTGCAACCCGATCAGTTTTCCGGCGGTGAGCTTGTACTGTATGCCGAGGTCGATGAACGCGGCCTGCGCAAGCTTCGCATTCTCGGGGCTCTTCATCGCGAACTTCCGCAGGTCTTCGATCCGCGCCTGAATGTGGGAAATCGTCACCGGCAACTGCACGTCGCGATAGAAGGTCAACTGCGCCGGAATCGCAAGACGCTCGGTGGCGGCCGGACTGCCTTCGGCGAACACCAGGTCGTTCTCCTTCACGCCATCGGCGCTCCACTTCAGGTAATTGGGGGTTTCGGCGGGCTTGCCGTTTTCGTACGCGCGCAGGAAAGCGATATCCAGGTCGTATCGCGGATACGTCAGCTTTTCCGGATTGCCGCCGAAGACCGCCACGGCTTTCTCCGGCGCGAACACGAGTCGCAGGTCTGTGTACTTTTTGTACTGATAGAGATCGTAGCGCTCGCCGGAAGAGAGCCGCACCACCGTGCAGATATTTCCGGTCTTCTGCGCGCATGCCTTCTCTACGCGCTCGATGGCGGCGTTGCGCTTCTGCAGCGCCTCCGCCGTTTGCACGGCGGAAGCCTTGGCGTTCTTGGCCGGTTCGGCTGCGGGCGGCTTGACCTGCGCAGTCACGTCCTCCAGCGCCACCAGCACTCGCGCCTCGAGCCCGCGGCATGCCTGCTCGCCGGTTTCCGCCGCCGCATAGAACGCCTCCGTGGGCGCGCAGGCTCCCAACAGATGCTGATTCGTCACCAGCAGCCCGTGCGGCGAAACGAATGCGCCTCCGCCGCCGGGAAGCTGCACGGAGGCGAGGCGCAGCTTCTCCAGAAACGCGTTCGTCACTTCGAACTTGTATTTGTCCTGCACCACGTTCCCGGGAAACTGGTTGAACAACCAGAGGCCTTCATCCGCCACGCAGGGCAGGGCAATAGCGCAGAAAAATAGCGCGCGACTCCACTTCATTCCATCTAGTGTAGGGGCATCGCGGCGGCTGCTGCACGGGCGCCATCTGTACGGGAGTTCCAAAATCTTGCGCGGCGTGTCTTGACTTGCTAACGAATTAGTACTAAATTGCGAAACATGTTTCGCCTTGCCGTTGCCGCACTCGCCTGTATTTCCCTGTCTGCCCAGGAACCCCAGACCACGGACCTCGACGCCGCCGTCAAGACAGCCAACGCTGCCTACCTCAAGGGCGACTACGAAGCCGCGCGCCAATCCTTCCTGCAAGCCTGGGATCAACTCCAGCAAACGCCGCCGGACAATCCGCAGCGCTACGACATTCTCAAACGCCTGGTGAGCGTGCGCGCCGCGGCCGGTGAGTTCGAGGACGCCAACAACTACCTTCAAATGGCGATCAATTGGCGCGAACAAACCAGCGGCCCGTCCGACCCGAAGATTGCCGACGACCTGCTGCAATCCGTCAGTCTCTTTCGCGGCTTGAAGCAGTTCGATCAGGCGCTGGTGGTGATGAACCGGGTGCTCACACTGCACGCGCACGGCCCCGCCGGTTTCGAATCCACCGATATTGCCGACGACTATAGCCGCATCGCCCAGATCCAAATGGAAAAGAAGGATCTGGCCTCCGGCATCACCTTCTTTACTCGCGCGCTGCAAATTCGCACGAAACTGTTCGGCCCTCTAGACCCGTCGCTGGTTTACGATCTCGACCGAGTCGGGGCCGCCTACACGGCCAGTCGCGACTATCCGAACGCGGAAGCGGCGTTCCGGCACGCCCTCGTGATTCGCGAAAGCCTCTACGGCAAAAATCATGCCGACCTGATCTCGACGGTGGACGGTCTCGCCTACGCCTGCTTCGGCCAGAAGAAGTTCGACGACGCCGAGCCCATCTACACTCGCCTGGTGGAGCTTTGGAAGACATCCGTAGGCAAAGATCACCCGATGGTGGCGCTCGCGCTGGACAAAGTATCGGTGTTCTACATCGCGCAAAAGAAGTTCGATCAAGCGAAAGATGCCGCCGACCAGGCAAACGCCATTCGAGCCAGGTTCCTGGCCGAAGGACTCTCCGAGCAGGCCACGGAACAATTCTCGGAAGGAAACAAAGAGGACACCGTAGCCCTATACCAGCGAGCGCTGAAAGCCATGGACCCGCCGAACCCGGTCTACGATGACCTGCACAAAGAAATCGAAGACATGCTGAAAACGATAGCGCCGATGAGTTCAAAGGCCTTGATCAAGAAAACAGCGGCGCCACCTAGGAAGAAGTAGGGCGGCTGACGAGCCGTGTCCAGACTCTACTGGGGCCTTTTCGGGTTCCACTCCACTTTCTTGAACCCGGCAGGCACTTCGAATTGTCCGCTATCGACTGCCGATGACGAGAAGCCCGTCATTTCCGTGTTCATTTGCACCAGCACTCCGGCGTTTTGACCGTTCGATGCCTGATCGTCCTGCTGCTGCTTCTTTCTTCCGAGTCCGAACTTGCCTCCGAGTGCGCCGGCCAACCCGCCGCCGCCCGAATTCGACGAACTGCCGGCCGATTGCTGTTGGGTTTGCGTTCCGTCCGCGGGCGGCTGTCCGGCTGCTCCCATCGTGATCGTCTGAAACACCGGCATGCCGTCCAGTTTGCCTACCTCTTTGTACACTTCCGCCATTCCGCGCGCGGCCTGCGGCTGCGTCATGAACATGTTGCTGCCGGGCGTCCAATCCAGTTTCTCCGCCATCCGTTTGTAGAAGTCGCGGGCCTCGCCGTATCCCGGGACGGCCGGCGCAATCCACATATCGCTGGTGATCACCATGGACCCCTGCTGCCCCTTGGTCGTGTCCGTGGCCTGCATCTCCATCGTGACGACGGTTTCCTTGGTGTTGTAGCCGTTGATCTCCTTGGTGTTGCCGGTGTTCTTAGCGGACACCTTGAAATCCATCTGCACATTGTCGCCGTTGTCGGCTTTCTGATGCTGCTCCATCTTCTGCTGCATCTCCGCCATCATGCGCTTCATATCGTCGAATGTGGCGATGCTGTACTGCTTCTTTTGAAAATCGATGCTGGTGATGGTCTGATTATTCAGGTCAATAATGCTGGCGTGCTGTGCCGAACGATGCAGCATCCGGTCACCCTTCACTGCCACCGTGCTCTGCAGCGGCTCGCGCGCCGCTTTCGAAAACACTCCGACCACCTTCATCATGCTGGCAATCGCGCCACCCGTAATTGTGCTCTTTTCCTGATAGGAAAAATCCGCAAGCAGTGGGCAGGCGCCCAAAGCCGCGATCGCGGTGATTCCCGTTACCTTCGAAAACATAAATCCTCCGTTCTTTTGCTATCATACGCGGCGAAGCGAGCCGCGGGGGTACAATGGCAACGTCCGGGAGAGAGTCGTGAACGAACTCACCATCAGGCCCACCATGAAGTTCATCAAGCTGGGGGCTAGTCTCGCAGCCCTCGTCTTCCTTGCCCTGGAAGTCCTCTACCTAGTCGAGTGGCGCGATACGATGCCTGCGTGGGTGATGGCCTTCCCTGTCCTGATATTGTTCTGGCCCCTGACGCGCTACATGCGCCGTCAATACATGACGGTGGTCGTCACGGCGGACCGCCTCCGGTATGAAACCGGAGTCACGTCAAAGGTGACCCGTAACATTCAACTGGCGAAGTTGCAGGATGTGCGCGTGGAGCAAAACATGAAGCAGCGGATGTTCGGAGTCGGCAATCTGTCGCTCGAAACCGCGGGCGAAGCGAGCCGGCTGACGATTCCGAATGTGGATAATCCGCAGGGCCTGGCCGATGAGATTATGAACCGCTCACAGCGGGGCGCCGTTAGCTAGCGCACTCGCCCTTGCCGAGTTTGACGGAGAATTCCACCGCGTCGCCCCAATCCTGATAGATTTCGGGGAACAACTCGGCAGGCTTCGCCAGATCGGACGTCAACGCGCGGAACGTTTCCACTTTTTGCCGCAGGACGTAGGAGCGGAAGCTCTCGCCATTTTCGCGATTGGCCACAAAATGGTCCAGCACGCGGCGCACGGCCTCCGGCGCAAGCCGCGCCGGAACGCTCTGCACCGCCAGCCCGAAGCGCAGCATCCCCTCATCGTCGAATCCGCCGCCGAGCAGCAACTGGTAGTACGGCACTTCTTTGCCGTCGATCTTACGCGCGTTGCCGTAGAAGCCGATGTCCGCCACCCAATGATGGCCGCATGCATTCGGGCAGCCGCTGGCTTTGATGTCCAGCGTCTTCACCTGCGCGTCGTCATAGGCGCGCACCGTTTGTTGCAGCGCCGCGCCCAGGTTCATGGTTTTGGTGAGCGCCAGGTTGCACGAGTACGCGCCAGGGCAGGTGATGATGTCGTCGATCTCATTGGCGCCCGCATCGGCCAGACCGAGCGGCTGCATCGCCGCGTAAAGCTGCGGCAATCGCGCCAGCGGAACATACGCCAGCAGCAGATTCTGATTGATGGCGACGCGCACCAGGCCGTCGCCGAACGTGCGGGCCGCATTCGCGATGCCCCGCAACTGCTCGCTCGAAAGGTTGCCCTGGTCCACCTTCAGCGTTGCCGCCGCGTACCCGGTCTGCCTCTGCTCCTGTACGTTCGTTTCGAGCCACGCGTCGTAAGCGGTGTCCTCGGTGTGCTTCTGCTGCAAGACCGGCAGCGCAGCGCCGTGACCCAGCACCGGCGGTGTGCTCTGGTACCCGCCGAACCCTTCGGGGACCATGTCCGGCCACGCGATGCCGCCGTTCTCGAGAATATCGGCGTACTCGCGGTCGATCTGTTCCTTCACCCATGCGAACCCGCGCGTGCGCACCACGAATTTCAATCGCGCGGTGTTCTTGTTCTGGCGGTTGCCGTATTGGTTGAAGACGCGAACCACAGCCTGGCAACGGTTCAGGAGCCGCTCTTCCGGCACAAACTCGTCGAGCAGTTGCGCCTCCGTGGGCAGCGGTCCCAGACCGCCTCCCACCACCATGCGGAAACCGCGGCGGCCATCACGGATCACCGCGCGCAGTCCTACGTCGTTCATCGCGCCGTGCACGCAATCCTGTCCCGCGCAGCCGTCAAAGGAGAACTTGAACTTTCGGGGTAGATTGCCGGTGAGGTCTTTGCGCAGGAAGGCGTAGGCCAGTTTCTGCGCGTAGGGACGAACGTCGAATACCTCGTCGCGCGGGATGCCGCTGAGCGGGCACGCGGTCACGTTGCGCACGGTGTTGTAGCAAGCTTCGCGGTTGGTCAGGCCGGCGTCGGCGAGCACGTGCATGAGATCGGCGACACGCGCCAGCGGCACAAAATGGAACTGCATGTTCTGGCGCGTCGTGAGGTGGCTCTTGCCGCCTCCGAAATCGTCGGCTACACGAGCCAACGCCTGGAACTGCTCCGCCGTCGCCAAGCCGCTAGGGATTTTGCAGCGCACCATCTGCACGCCTGCCTGCCGCTGGCCGTAAATGCCGTGTTTTAAACGGAAGGGACGAAACTGCGCATCGGTGAGCTCGCCGGCCAGAAAACGGGCAGCTTCGCGGCGGAAAATTTCGATCTCTTCCCGAACGGTTTTCTGATGCTCAGCTTCGAACTCTTCGCGGTGGGCAAGACCGGGCTCAAGGATAGTCGACATAATCACCTGTATTTCTATAGGGATTATACATGCTCAATCACCCTGATCGCAATCGGGATTACCGCCAAGGGTTTTACCTTGAGGTCCGCGTGGGGAAGTATTAACTTACCGGTAGTGGAAACTTACGAAAATCAGCTTGATGGGCTTCGTGGTCCGGCGCGGGGAGCCGCGGAGGGGAATGCATGAGCGCCACACGGCTCTACCGGATTTCGGCTGTTCTGTTCGTCCTCTTCGCCGCAGGGCACACCTTCGGATTTTTCGGCTTACAGCCGCCGACAGCGGCTTCGGCAGCAGTCTGGAGCGGCATGAACAATGTGCATTTCAACGTCGGGAACGCGACGTACAGCTACGGCGAGTTCTATCGCGGCTCAGGGCTGACCATCACGGTGTACCTGCTCTTTTCGGCGTTTCTTTCGTGGCGCCTCGGCTCGATCGCTGCCAAGTGGCCGCAAGCGATCGGATGGCTGGGCTGGGTGTTCTGCGGCGCCCAGGTGGCGGGCATCGTGTTTGCAGCGATGTATTTCCCCGCGCCGCCGCTCATTCTGTCGATTCTGCTGACGGTCAGCCTCGGCTGGGCGGCGATGAGGTTGAAAGCGGCGTAGCATGGCCAAGCTCATCTACGCCTCTCCAACTTCACTCGATGGCTACATCGCCGATGACGGTGACTTCGGATGGTCGGAGCCGGACGACGAGGTGTTTGCTTTCATCAGCGGCGTTCTGCGCCCCATCGGCACGTATCTCTATGGACGCGGTACGTACGAGACGATGGCAATCTGGGAGACGCCGGAGGTTTTTCCGAATCTGAAGCCGTCCATGCTGAACTTCGCACGCATGTGGCAGCGCGCGAATAAAATCGTCTATTCCCGATCGCTGGGGGCGGTCGCTACATCGAACACGCGTCTGGAGCGGGTATTCGACCACCAGGCGGTGCGCAACCTGAAGGCGCACTCGGATCACGATCTTTCGGTGGGCGGTCCGGCGCTCGCGGCACAGGCGATCCGGGCCGGACTCGTCGACGAGTATCACCTGTTCATGGTGCCGGTAATTCGCGGCCGGGGCAAACGCGTCCTGCCCGCGGACGTTTCCGTGAAGCTCGATCTTCTGGCAGAGCGCCGGTTTGCGAATGGATGGGTGTGTCTTCACTATCGGACGCGGGGCTAGGGGACTGCGAGCAGTTTGCCGGAGCGGTAGTCTCTTTGTAGATTATGGAGTGGTCGAGTTGCGGTTGCCGTCCTCAAGCCAGTGGACGGCGAGTTTCCCATATTTCCCCTGCGCATCGATCGCGGCGGCATTTTGGAAATGGTCGCTGGCTCTGGCGGGCTGTCCCATCGCAGTAAACGCCATGCCGGCATACCAGTGCAGGAGTGCCATACGCGGCACGAACCTGGTATCCGCCTTGCGAAATGCCTCGACAATCGCCAATTCGGCTTCGTGATGCCGACCCAATCGGGCGAGTGCCAAAGCCTTCGTGGCGAAGCGTACAGGGAGGATGCCGTTTCTCACTGACGACTTCAAACCTGCGAAGCCAAGGGCTGTATTCGCTTGTTCGATAAGGTCCAACGCCTGCTGTGGTTCTATTCCCTGCAGCAGATACCACGCGGCCAGAGGGTTGCAACGGTTACCGAGGCCAAGATCCAGTCGGATCGCTTCCTCCAACGTCTCCTTGGCCTGTGCCCAACGTTCCTGGTCCATCAGGACCTCCGCGAGGAGGGTCAGCCTTCTCGCTCGCCCGATCGGGTCACGGGCCGTCAATGCCAGTTTGCCGAAGATCTCCCCGGCTTCTTTTGGACGCCCGGCCAAGCTCAAGATTGCGCCATGGAACTCATGTTCGCTGAGTGCCTTCATCCTGTGCATGAGCCGCAAAGCTTGATCGTAGTCGGCGCGGCGTAGTGCGCGCCACGAAAGGCCGAGCAGAATGCTGCCAGTGGCCCAATGGATTGTGGCGGCAGCCAGGATTGCAATCCCAACGAGGAGAAGTCCCTTTGCTACGAAAATCCACCAAGCGACAATCGACTGCGGATTGATCAGGAGCGGTAGGACAAGCAGTCCTACGACGAGGTTGAACACCCAGATCAGGATGACGGTCTTGCGATTTCGGATATCCACACTCCTTAATCGCTTATCTTAGCTTAGTGCATCATCTGAACCAATCACCTGATTGGCCCGGCGATGCTGCTAACGGAGCCGTGACCGTCAGGGTTTGTGAAGAAATCCGGCTGCCGTTCTCGTCGCACACCATCCGCCTTTCGACAGACCTTTTACCGCTCCCTCACGGTCACGGCTCCGTTAGCAGCATCAACTACACACGGAGCCGTGACCGTTAGGGTTTGTGAAGAAATCCGGCTGCCGTTCTCGTCGCACTCCATCCGCCTTTCGACAGACCTTTTGCCGCTCCCTCACGGTCACGGCTCCGTTAGCAGCATCAACTACACACGGAGCCGCGACCGTGAGGGAG
>Ga0134128_10000339_pt1 | contig 65318 bp, 61 predicted proteins | sample KB31754_FD_96462 | JGI IMG/M metagenome (GOLD analysis project Ga0134128, IMG submission 96462) | Terrestrial soil microbial communities with excess Nitrogen fertilizer from Kellogg Biological Station, Michigan, USA - KB3-175-4 | ecosystem: Environmental > Terrestrial > Soil > Unclassified ... | reverse complement strand
GATGGTAATACCTATGCACGGACAATATGAGCAGCAATGCAATGCGGCAGCGGCTGCCACACTTGGAGTACCGGTGATAACAAATCTGAGCAATAAGTATTACGAAAACATAAACACATGGTTATCGTCAGGGCAGTATGTAAAAGTAGATTACCCGGATATAACAGCTGATATCATTGCACAAATCATGCAAGAGCATGTACCATTATATAAAGAACAAGTTGAAGAAGCTATTGCCGCAGGTAATTAGCAGCATTTATTGGTTCATCTTCCAGGTTACAGATGTGCTGATGGCTATTTACCCTTAAATTGCGGCTTTCTCTTTTCTAAAAAAGACATGACACCCTCCCTGAAATCTTCGGTAGCACCGGAGGCCTTCTGCATCTCTTTCTCTCTTTTTAACTGTTGATCCAGGTTATTTGAATACGATTCATTCAGCAGGCGTTTGGTATATCCTATACCCTTGGTTGGCATCTCTGCCAATGTCTGTGCCATTTTTTTACTTTCTGATTCAAACACATCATCAGGAAAGATTTTATAGATCATTCCCATTGCAACTGCATCGGCAGCAGTAACTTTATCTGCAGTCATCATCAATGCAGCAGCACGTTGCATGCCCACTAATCGCGGCAGGAAAAAAGTTCCTCCGCTATCCGGGATCAATCCTATTTTACTAAATGCTTGTATAAAAGTGGCGCTCTCATTAGCAACCACGATGTCGCACGTTAAAGCTATATTGGCTCCTGCACCTGCAGCTACACCATTCACAGCAGCTATGATCGGTTTTTCAATACGGCGCAGCCTTGTTATGGTAGCATTGTAATGCTCTTCCACCATTCGCTCAAATTGTTCGGGAGTGGGGCTCACTGCTTCGCTTAGGTCTTGCCCGGCGCAAAATCCCTTTCCTGCACCTGTTATATAAATACAGCGCACAGTTTCATCTTTTTCACAATCATCCAGCAGGCTTTGTAATTGCAAAGCCATCTCGCGATTGTAGCTATTATATTTTTCGGGACGGTTAAGAGTCAGGTATGCAACTCCTTTTTCTTTGTTATACAGAACAGCGCTCATGCAGCAAAAATACCGGTTAATTTGATGATTTACTTGCCGGCTTCTTTACAGATTTTTTAACTGCAGTTTTAGTAGCGGCTTTTTTAGCAGGGGTTGCTTTCTTAACGACCTTTTTGGCAGTTGCAGTTTTATTCACCGGTGCTTTTTTACTTTCATTTTTTTTCTCCAAATAATCCTTCAAAGGATTCCAGTAAATTTTTTTCCAGCCAACTTCCAATTGTTTGATGGAGTCTTTAGGCACTGCATAATGATTGAAGATAAGCTTGGTTCCCTCTTTTGTTTTCTCAAATTTAAAATCAGCAATAGAAAAATGGTTGTTGGGAAAATCTACGTTGTACCACGCTTGTATGATTCTTTTTCCAGGTTCCAGCAAAAGATAATAACCTTTGTGATGCCCATCGCATTGTTCGAAAATGCCACCTACTTGCACATTATTGGTGGCTTTCATTTTGGTTATTTCAGAGTGAGTTTTGCTGTCTGTCAATGCATTATATACATCAATAGGTTCAGCATTGATTTTCACTTTTTGTTGTATGTGTCCTGTTTTCATAACAGTATCTGGATGAGTAAGTAAGAACTATATTATTTTAAAGTTATACTTTTTATGATACAAATACCAATTTGCGGCAGATTGATAACATTGGAAGAACCTTTGCAGATAGCGTATTGCCACTTTTTCTTATATGGTTTTAAATTATTTTTTAAGAAATTATTCCCATAAATCATCAGCAAAACAGCTAATCACTATCTTCATCTCTATTTTTAGAGATCATGCTGGTAAAAGTTTTCGGTAGCGCGGTATATGGAGTAGACGCACTTACTATCACTATAGAGGTAGATGCAACGAGTGGTTCGCAAACAGGATATTTTATTGTTGGCCTTCCTGATAATGCAGTGAAGGAAAGCCTTGAGCGTATTGTTTCAGCTATCAAGAACAATGGTTATGAGCGCCCGCGCATGAAGGTGTTGGTGAATATGGCGCCTGCGGATATTAAAAAAGCTGGCTCTGCTTATGATCTTCCCATAGCTATCGGCATGTTGGCAACAACGGGACAAGTAAGCGCCGACGAATTGCATGAATATGTAATAATGGGTGAACTTTCATTGGACGGTTCTTTACAGCCAATAAAAGGGGCATTACCCATAGCCATACAGGCACGCATTGAAAAATTCAAAGGACTGATCCTTCCAAAAGTAAATGCACGTGAAGCTGCGCTTGTGAATAACCTGGATGTGTATGGCGTAGAAACGATCTCGGAGGTTGTTGATTTCTTTAATAAGAAAAGTGATCTGAAGCCTGTTACAGTAAATACAAGAGAAGAGTTTTTTGACGCGCAATATGCTTTTGATATAGACTTTAACGATGTAAAAGGGCAGGAAAATGTAAAGCGTGCATTAGAAATTGCAGCAGCAGGCGGACACAACGCAATACTAATAGGGCCACCCGGTGCCGGAAAGACCATGCTGGCAAAACGGCTGCCTACTATATTGCCACCTCTTTCACTACATGAAGCGCTCGAAACAACCAAGATACATTCGGTAGCAGGGAAGCTACCAACTAATACCTCACTTATAGCACAACGGCCGTTCCGTTCACCACATCACACAATTAGCGATGTGGCATTGGTTGGTGGTGGTGGTATGCCACAACCAGGCGAAATATCGTTGGCACACAATGGAGTTTTATTTCTTGATGAATTACCGGAATTTAAACGCACTGTGCTTGAGGTAATGCGCCAGCCAATGGAAGAGCGCAAAGTGTCTATCTCTCGTGCCAAAGTGAGCATTGATTTTCCGGCTAGCTTTATGCTCATTGCTTCTATGAATCCATGTCCGTGTGGCTATTTTAATCATCCTGAAAAAGAGTGTACATGCACCCCTGTAGTGGTGCAGCGTTATCTTAATAAAGTTTCAGGTCCCTTACTGGATAGAATAGATCTGCATGTGGAAGTTACACCTGTTGCCTTTAGTGAATTATCTTCTCAAAAATCATCAGAGCCAAGTGCTGATGTAAGAACAAGGGTATTAAAGGCACGTGATATACAAACAAAACGTTTTGCGGATCATCCAGGTACTTACAGCAATGCACAAATGAGCAGTAAGTTGCTGAAAGAGATATGTGTCATCAATTCTATAGGCCAGAATTTATTAAAGACAGCTATGGACAGGCTCAATCTTTCCGCCCGTGCTTATGACAGAATATTGAAAGTTTCCCGTACCATAGCCGACCTTGCTGATAGCGAAGACATAAAACCTGAACATCTTGCAGAAGCCATCCAATACCGCAGCCTTGATAGAGAAGGCTGGGCTGGGTAAGTTTATGTGGTCCGAATAGCTGTAGGAGATTTTTCTCTTATCGCCCTGTTTTTATCTACCCAGAATGCAAACAATACATATAGCCATTGTACTTGTGCAAACCACCCTATTGCATGTTCACTTGCTGGTGGTGGTGAGAACAATCCGCTGATATGGCCAAGTACCAAGAAAATAACCAATATCCATAATCCTACATTCCCAAACCTGTTTTTTGCGATCGTGGTCTGCAAATAGAATATCAGACCAATGATAAATATTGCACCTTCTATGCAAGCTGTCAATCCCATTGAGCTCCATAACCCAAATCCTACTTTTGGAGAATTGCCTGGATATAAAGGAAGGTCCTGGAAATGCACGATTAGATCAAGCAACCAGTGGCTCACTACACAAACAAAAAGCACTGCTGCATAACGAAAGTTTTTATAGATGTACCAACCAGCTATTGCAAAACATAATGACCATCCGATGGCGAAAAGTAGACTATGCGTGAATGGATAATAAGTAAACTCAAGAGGTTGGTTCTTGTGGAGATCCGGCCTGATTGCAACATGCTCTACATTAAATAAAAGTAAGGTAGGCCACAAGAGGTCTGCAAACTGGGCAGCAATAAAGAGTATTCCGAGTGATATTTTAGGAGCAAATTTTTTAGCTCCAAATCCTACTCCAAAGTGTCCGATAACCATAGTTTGATAATTAAGCGTTTAATGAATTGGTTTCTTTGAGACACAAATGTTGCAAACAAAATGGCTAATGCTCTTGACAAAAGTCAAGAATTATTAATTTGTCTTTCAGACAAATAGAAAGCATATTATAGACCTAACTTATGACACTATTTACATACATATTTGGATAACCATCAAATTTGTTATTACCTTTGCTAACGCTGTTAGCTAAAATAGCGACATTTAAAAATGGGAATTACAGAACGTAGAATAAGGCAAAAAGAAGAGGTGCGCACAGGCATCCTCCGGGCTGCGTGGCAGCTTGTGCAGGATGATGGCTGGCAATCCCTTTCTATCCGCAAAATAGCAGATGCCATAGAATATAGCGTCCCAGTCATTTACGACCATTTTGAAAATAAAGATGCCATCCTTATGGAGTTTAGTAAGGAAGGTTTTAGCTGTTTGTGTGATAGGATGGAAGAAGCAAAGAATAAATTTGAAGATCCTGCACAGCAGCTGGAAGCAATGGGGTTTGCATATTGGAAATTCGCTTTTCAGAACAAAGAATACTACCAGGTAATGTTTGGCTTAGGTATGAGCACTTGCGAAATAGCTAAGAAAATACCTGAAATGGCAAGGTTTGGCAACCTGATACAATCTACATTAAATGATATTATGGATAAGGATAATAATCTAAGTGTAAGCCCATTTTTAAAATTCAATACCTTCTGGAGTTTGCTGCATGGTCTGGTTTCATTAAATATGATGGGACAATCAACAGCACACGCAGAAATGAACCAGGCAATATTAAAGGATTCAATAACCGGTTTTATAAAATCGCTGAAGGGATAGCATATTTTTTTGTCGAATAAAATAACACTGTTAGATATAATGAGCATGTTAGAAAATAGGGTATAAATACTAAACAACTAAAAATTTTGACTTAAAAATAACAACGTTAGTAATTATAATAATGTTAACAATCTAAAAACAAAAACAATGAAAGCAATTAAAATCACTTATTGGGTTGCAACTATCATTCCTGCTGCATTATTTGCAATGAGCAGTGTAATGTATCTCACTCACAATCCTGCATTGGTATCCGGAATGAAGGCATTAGGTTATCCTCTGTATTTATTGAATATACTTGGTACGGCAAAAATCCTTGGAGCCATTGCATTAGTAGTGCCGAAGTTTCCCCGATTGAAAGAATGGGCTTATGCAGGTTTTGTTTTCGATATACTCGGTGCAATATGGTCGCACCTTGCAAATCGCAATTTCTCTGAAATACCTTTTATCGTTTTCATATTACTATTAGTAGGTATTTCTTACTTCACTTATCACAGATTACAGGCAAACCATAAACTTGTTATCATATAAATAAAATTTTTAAAAACAAGCTAAAGCACAAAAGATGAGTCTTCTTGAAGCATTAAACTGGCGCTATGCCACAAAACGGATGAACGGAAAACAAGTTCCCGACGAAAAAGTAAATACAATTATTGAAGCAGCACGACTTGCACCTTCAAATGCAGGTTTGCAACCATTTTCTATTATAGTAGTGAAAGATAAAGAACTACTAAAGAAAATACAGCCTATCGCCAACAACCAACCTCAGATAGCAGAAGCATCACATCTACTTGTATTTGCGGCATGGGATAATATAACTGAAGACAGAATTAGGGAGGCTATCAATCACATAACCAATGAGCGTAATCTTCCTAAAAATGCCTTGAATGAATTTAGAGATAGAATAATAACAATGTATGCTAATAGAACTGCTGAAGAAAATTTTCAGTCTGCCGCTCGCCAGGCATACATTGCTTTTGGTGTTGCCATAACTGCAGCAGCTACTGAACAGGTAGATGCTACACCAATGGAAGGCTTTAATAATGTACAGCTCGACGAATTTTTAGGTTTGAAAGAAAAAGGCCTTCGCAGCGTTACACTTTTACCATTAGGTTATCGTGATGAACAGAACGATTGGCTGGCAAACCAAAAGAAAGTCCGTTGGCCCAAAGAAAAGATGATTATAGAATTAAACTAAGTAAGCTTAAAAAATCACTTGGATTGGTACCCAATGCAAGTAGTATTTTTAGGGAAATAATAAATAATGAGAACAGTTAAATCAAAATATAAGGCACCGTACGGTGAAATGGGAGGCTTCACATCTTATGTATTCATTCCCAGTCGTGCAGTGCCTATAGATAGCATTGAACCATTCATTGTGTTCAATCATCATGGGCCACAACATTTTAAACCGAATAATACAGGTTTGCCTTTTGGTCCGCACCCGCACAAGGGCTTTGAAACAGTAACTTTCATTGAGGAAGGTAGTGTAAAGCATGAGGATAGCACCGGTTATAAAAGCGTTATTAATGCAGGTGGTGTGCAATGGATGACTGCAGGTAAAGGCATTATACATAATGAGAGTGCTACGGAAGAATTTCAAATAACTGGCGGTGATATGGAGATATCACAGCTATGGATAAATTTGCCCGCCAAGTACAAAAATGCTGAACCAAATTATGTCGGACTTCAAAAAGAAAACATCCCTGTCGTAGACTTAGATAATGGCAAAGTACATGTGCATCTTGTTTCCGGCTCATGGGATGGTAAAAAAGCGCCAATACAATCATTGACGGATGTTTTCATGTCTACTATTAATCTTAAAAGAGGTGGTAAATTGAATACAAAAGTTCCTAAAGATCATAACATATTCTTTTTTGTAGTGAAAGGAAACATTACTGTAAATGGTGAAACAGCAGACGCGCGTGAATTGGTTGTCTTTAACAATGATGATGAAGATATACAAATGGAAGCCACTGATGATTCGCTTATATATTTTGGACATGCAAAGCCAAATAATGAGCGTATAGTTGCACATGGCCCATTTGTAATGAATTCAGAGCAGGAAATAAATCAGGCAATCACAGAATATCACCAGGGTAAGATGGGCGTTTGGTCGCACTAATAAATTTTAATAAAAAGGTAAAAATGGAAAAGAATAAAATAAAAGTTGCAGTTGTTGCTGATGTAGTTTGCCCATGGTGTTACCTGGGAGAAGCAAGATTGCAACAAGCAATATCAGAAGTAAAGGATCAGTACGATGTCGAAGTTGAACTGATGCCCTTTGAATTAAACCCCGATACACCCGAAAAAGGAGAGAATCACAAAGAATATCTTGCTAAAAAATTCGGGTCATCAAGTCGTGTTGATTCAGCGCACGCGCAAATGACATCGCTTGGAAAAATTGAAGGAGTAGAGTATAATTTTGATAAGGTTAAAGTTACATCCAATACATTCAAAGCACATCGTTTGATCTGGCTGGCAAAACAGTATGATGTGCAGGAACAAGTAGCTAACGACTTGTACAAAAGCTATTTCACAGATGGCAAGGACGTGAACGATACCGAAGTTTTAAAAAGTATTGCAGTTGCTAATGGTATCCGACAGGAAAAAATAGCTCCTTTTTTTGAAAGTAATGAAGGCGCTGCCGAAGTAAGGCAGATGGAAGAAGACGCACACAGCGCTGGGATTACAGGCGTCCCTGCATTTATCATAAACAATAAATATCTGGTTAGTGGAGCTCAGCCGGTAGAAGTATTCAAAGAAGTATTTGAAAAGGTAGCTCCTTCCGCTCCAGTTGAGATAAAAGCAGATGGCAATGTTTGCGATGATGACAGTTGTGAAGTATAGTTATCCTCTTTGGGGTTTAGTAAATAAAAGCTAATAGTTAGGGTTTTGCAAGGCGAAGCTGATGGTCAAATTGCAAAGCCCTTTTTAACAGTTCGTTTTTCTCCCTAATTGTTCTTTGATTATTAGATTTGAAATCCGCTTCCAGCAATTACCTTCCACGAATTATTAAATAATCCCCACACTCTCAAATACCTAAATTTCCCGTCGATAACCTGACCGGCATATTTTACTTTTAAATAAATAGTAACAGCAACAATAGAATTATTTTCAATTGTTTTTATTATTTGGTCAGTTGTTGAAATGTCGTAAACAGTCATAATGCCTGAACGATAATTTTCGATGTCGATTGCCTTAGTAATTGTTTGCCCGGTTGGAATATTGAAAATTAAATCGTCATGTAAAAGTTCATCAAGGACTTTGATGTCGCCAATTTTCATTGCATCTAAAAGTCTATTTTCACAATCAATTATTTGCTCTTCTTGTGTCATAATTTGCTATATTATTTGTTTTCGTTCGCTTTCATGGTCATCGTTCTAGAATGAGTACTAACAAGCAAAGCGTAGTTAATGCTGCATTCATTTTGATTCACCACATTAATTATTCGTATTATCTTTTATAAAAACATACTTGATCGCTAAAAATTCTTTCATACCAGGCAATGTCCAATATTGCTCATTTGTAGTAACATCTTTTTTGCAAGTAATAACTCTTCTTTGCCTGCCAAGCATTCCTGCATATTCTATGCCCCAAAATGGCGGCACAACAAAAGCATCTAGATTTAAAGTAATGCTGTTATCTATGCTGACTGGAGAAGAACCGGTTTCAAACATCATGAGTGGGTATCTTGTATCCAAAACAATGTATTCCCATCTCTGATTGGTTCTGTTGTAATTTAAATAAGATGTTCGCGTAAATGCCGGCCTGCTGTTATAGATTGGCTGCATTATTTCCTGGAGGAAATTCCCAATCATTTTACTTTCAAGTTTAAAAGTATCCTGTGATAATATTCTTTGTCCATCCATTGTGTAAACTGTTTGTATGGCTTTCCATTTACCAACCATAGGGTCAATAAAATTGTATTCGGGTCCTTGTTTTAAAATTGAATCCATTTGCAGATGGCTATACTCCATATTAGCGTTCTGTGCCCTCGTTGCGCTAAATTGTAATAATAGGATAACAAGAAAAATAGAGACCCTGTTTGCTTGTTTTTTCATGTGAAGATCATTTATAGTCTCAAAGATAATTTCTTGAGATAAGGCGTGATTTTAAATATTTGAAAAGATTATCTTCTGCCCTAAGAGATAAAAGCAGATAACGATATTTATTTGCGATTATAACCGTGTAGTATAGCGATAGTTGTATTATTCTACAACCAGCTTTTCAGTATGGTGCTCTGCACCTGTACATACTTCTACCAGATATATTCCCTTTGTACTAATAGCAGTTGCAGGTATTTCTATACGGCTTATACCACTCACTTGTTGTTGAGTAGTATATACAAGCCTGCCGGTAATATCTGTAACTTTTATCTGTGCAAGAGTATTATTATCTGTTTTTAAAACCACATATGCATCACTTTTGGTAGGATTGGGAGTAACAGCCACATTATTTTTTTCAGCGAGTAATGTATTTACTCCAGCCGGCCAACTGCTGATGTTAATTCTGTCTATGTAAAAATTATTGCTTATTGGCAGGCCATTTTCATCATAGCCTCCTGGAAAATATCTGAAACGGAAAAAGGTTCGTTTGGTTTTAGCATCAGCAGGCAGGTTGATACTTTGAAGTTTCCATTCACCCTGCCATAATGGGGCATAAGGTATATTCAGAGTCCCGTTGTTACCTATATTGCTTCCTGTAAGCACAGTGAGCTGTTGCCAGGTTTCGTTACAATCCGTTGAATAATCTATTTCCAGTTTGTCGGTCATATATGCAGCATTGCTTGTGCGGAAAGTGCCTGCATACATAAAGTTCAGGTTAGCATTAGCGTTTGTCGCAAGTTGTGATAAATCAAACGCAGGGCTAAAGAAGTCATCAAAATCACCTTCGGCTTTTCCTGTCGCGTTGCTTGGAGACGGCCGGTCATCAAAGCCTGTGTACTCAAAGCAATAATTATCGTAATAGCCGGTTTTATAACTCAGTGACCATTTAAAATTATTATTGAAATAATTAAATCGCGGCCATATATCTACGTCCTTCGACGGGTTAAATTCTTCATAATATCCTTCAGGATTTATATTGGTTGTATCTGCCACATATACACAAAGTCCTTTGGTAATTGTATCGGTACCTACATTAGAGGTTGCAGCAAGTGATACGTTTACCCAACCCGGTTCCGAAAAGCTATTAACTACTACACTATCGGTGGAAGTTGGTATTGCAGCCACATTAGAAAATGTCCAGTACAGATTGCTTACAGTATCATTCCAGCTATGATTTATAAAAACGAAATTTTCATGTTCGCAGAGATAGTAATTTACTTGCAAAGTAGGGCTCAGTGAGTGATGAGGTGCAGCAGTATAATTCTGCACATTAAAATCGGCTACAGGTGGTACATCAGGTTCAGAAAGATTTACACCTGTATTGGTAAGATTGGGAGAAGACACAAGGCTATCTCTTTTAGCAATATCCTGACCCAGCACACTTTGCATGTAGGTTGCCTGCCCTTGTGTAAACATGCGTGCGCAGGCGTATCCATTTGCATACATTATATTCTGTACATTGGCTGTATCATGACAGCTTGTATCATAAAGATATACACCGCAGGTGCCTGTAAGCGACTTGCAGGGAGGTGTATCTTCTATTGAATCCGCATCTTCACAATACGAAGTTCCGCATGGATCTTTAAGACCAAGATACCGGCCTATACACTGATTGTCGTATGCTTGTTTGCCCATGTATTGGGCTACCAGTAATACCCCGTCATACGCAGGCGCTCCCTGTGCCATAGATGGAGTGTAGGCATAGCCAGCATTAGAAATAGTGCTGGAAGTAAATTCAAGTGAATTTACAATCCATATATTCAGGTAGTTTTGTGCCGGCCATTGATTTAGCTTGCTCTGATCCCAGGCATTATTGGAGAGGTAAGTGTATATGTAATCTATACCCTTTGTAGGTTTGCCATCCGGATCTGTGTGTGCTAGCTTAAAAGCAATGTGCGCATTCCCAATTATCGGCCTGAATTTTTTTACGATTAAGTTTGTATCGGGGTTCGTCTTGAGAAAATAGCTGTTTATAGCTGCAAGCGCATTGTTAATAGTTGCCTCTGCTACTCGTTCTGCACCATAATCATGCAATACATGGAATACTACAGGTATCATAAATAACGTTGTATCTCCGTTCGTAGTTCTTTCTATTTTATTCAGGTCTATTTTAGAGAGAGCTGTATTTACAGACGCGCCAATATGCTGAGCTATTGAAAGAAGGGGCGAAGCTATGATAAGGAGTATAAGTAATGCTTTTTTCATAAAAGATGTGAGTACTTATTGGATAATGATCTTAGTACTGTATTGTTGCGTATCGCCTTTCATATTTACAAGATACATCCCGGCAGCTAACGCTTTTACGTCAAAATGAGCAGAGATGTTTTGATTGATGGGAGTTACTTCTTTTTCCATTAACACTCTGCCTGTAATATCTGTTATGTCAATAGTAAGTTTATTTGCCGCAATATTTGTTGCTGTTATATTTACCATATCATGTGCAGGGTTGGGGTACACTTTATAAGACGGATAATTGTTAGGAATGGTTGGTACAGATGCTGCGGCACATGCTATAGCTAATGCTTTTTCCAACACTTCGTCTCTTCGTTGCTTTATACCTTTTATAGTTGGTGTTACTACGCTATCTGGCACTATACCTATGCGCTCTGTGCTGTCTCCATTAGGGTAGAATGTTCCTAAAGTGGTGAACCCTGTTTGTATATCCTGGCTCATGAGAAAGTAAGTGATATTTCCATCGGTTCCGGCTGTTTGACTGCCAACCTTTACTACATTCGGGAGCGCACCTAATATCATACAACTGAATTCTGCAGAACTCTGGGTTTCTTCGTTGAATAACAATATTACTTTACCATTGTAAGGAGTAGGATTGTATAGTGCGCCTAAAGTATCGTAATACCAAAAAAATGTACCCGGATAAGTTACATCAGGTTGAGTAAACTTTGCAAATTGCGTAGGTGCGGGATACATCAGGTAAGCCAGATAAAAAGCTGAGTTGGTGATAGGATAATTGCGTATATCAAATATGATGGCAGGGTCATTTTGCAATGCAGTATATGCTGAATCAGCTCCGGCTATTGTAAGATTGCCTATATTCATATAACCTGTACCACATGGCATTGTTGTCCATTCAATATCGTTGAGAGAATCTGCAGGATAATACCATTCTGGAAAATAACTACCATATTGATATTCTGTTCTCGTTAGTGTAACATTATGTTTCGTTCCCATACTATCCGAATAAGTTATATTCGTTGTAGTGCCATAATTCCCTCCGAGCAGATAATTATACATAAACCTGCGAAATACAGCTGAATTACCTGCCGATACATAGCCTTTCAGGCTATCTTCCCATTGTGATGTTGTCAGCCCATCGACTGATACTATTGCATCACCTATAGATATTGATGGTTCTCCGGATAATACTACCACGTACTTATTTTCAATATATCGCAACATCAGTCGTGGAGAATAATAGCCATGAAAAGGTATATAGGCACTCCCTGTTAATCCTTCCACATGCGCATCATCAAAACTGGAAGTAATGGCCCGAATAGCCTCATAAAGGTCGTTGGGATTTGCTGCAGATACCATAGATAATACATGGTTATACAATATTGTATCCATGGGCTTATCAAATACATAAGTATACGGGTCAAAATAGTTGATAATGTTCCAGTGTTTGAACATCAACAGTAGTCTATGGCTTTCATCCGGATAGCTGGTATATGTATTGGTATTGAGGAGGGTTGTATCATGCGGAAATACTAGCCAACCACCATATGATCCAGAGGTAATGGTTGTTGTATCATTTACCCAACACTCAGCATGTGGTCTGAAGTTTACTTTTATTGTATCTAATGTAGCACTTACGTCCGATCGAAGCATTGCGTCATCTGTCCATCCCCAGTTCCTGTTATACTTAAGCCTGGCAGGCAATGTATCTGGTAGGATACCACTTGCTTTAGCCGTAGAGCCTGCAGCTTGCAGCATAGTATCAAGTGCGTCATTAAATTCATCTTTTGTGCTTGCGCTTTTTATGGCAGGAAGCACACTTACAAGCACACTGTCCCAATCCACATTACAATTAGACACATTAGAATGGTAATATTTTACGAACCCCCAAACCTTACAGGTATAGTAAAGCTTTTGCTGATAAGTTGGCGGTTGTGCAAAAGAAGTAGCACAAATACAACAAGTAAGAAAAGAGAGTAAGAGCTTCTGCATAAAAGAGGTTTTAAGGACAATACAAGTTAAATAATAAAGACGGAAATAGGTGCAGAAGGCTTTGCTTTATTATTCCTTTTCTCTCTTTGCGTGATTTTTTTCAAAAGTAATACCCAGGAGATAGCTAAATACCCCGAACCCAATAAAGAAAACAATAAGTGAAGTGATATGTTCTGTATTCACCCTCCCGGCAATTATCAGCACTATGCCGAAAAATAAGTTAAATAATGACCATAAAACATTCAAGCCCGCTGATGATAATCCTACGCCCGGTGGTTTGGAGAAAGGGGTTGGGAATTTTTTGCCAGATATGCCATGTATAAAATGTGGAACAAAATTGCAGATAAATGTTCCTGCTACAAACGAAGCTATATAATTATACCACTGCATACAGTATGTTTTGAATTTAAGTTAGTAAATCCTTTTAAACAGTTCTGGGAATTTTTGGTCTCCTGCTATCAATTTTTAAAATTCAAATATTATTTAATCGGCCAAGTAAATTAAATAATAGGCATATAAAAGAAACTAATTTTTCAGATAAATGTATGTACATACATTTGCTGTACAAAAATAAAAAATGAGAAAATTATTCATTCTTTCAGTGTTAGTGTTCATTCAGACTGGCCTTATGGCTCAAACAAAACCGGAGGTAAAGACATCCGTTAAAAAAGATGCAACCGCCCGTGTGCCTTCACATTGGGTGATTGACCCGGTTCACTCTTCAGTAAAGTTTTCAGTGTCTCACATGACTATCTCTGAAGTGGAAGGAAGTTTCAAAAAATTTGATGGAGATATTCAGTCACCTTCTTCAAATTTTAACAATGCATCAATAAAATTTACAGTTGATGTAAATAGCATCACTACCGATAATGATATGCGTGATAAGCATTTAAAAAGCGATGATTTTTTTAATGCTGAAAAATATCCCAACATCACGTTTGTCAGTACTTCATTTAAAAGATTAAAAGGCAATATTTATGCATTGGAAGGCAATCTTACCATCCGCGATGTAACCAGGAAAGTAAGGCTGGCTGTAGTATATGGAGGTACAATAAAGGACCCTATGGGATCTACCAGGACGGGCTTCAAAGCATCAGGAAAGATCAGCAGAAAGGAATTTGGTTTAAAATGGAATAAGCTTACAGAAGCGGGTGGCGCTGTAGTAGGTGATGAAGTAACGATGATGGTAAATGTAGAATTTACGCAGAAGTAATTGCGTTCTCCTCTGTATGATTAGAAAAAGGCGCGGTGTAATAGCTGTGCCTTTTCTTTCTGTATATATTTGACAAACACATTGCGCTGCATCATGGATGAAAAAATGAAAGTTGTAAATAATAAAAAAGGATTCAGGTTCGAGATACATTTTGAGAATAGTGAAAGTGCTATTCTCGAGTACCGATGGCTAAAAGGTAGCATGGTACTAATGCGAACACTTGTTCCCGAAGATATGAGAGGTAAAGGTATTGGCGGAGCGTTGGTAAAATATGTATTAGAGCATGCCCGCAAGCACCATTTGAAAGTAATTGTCTATTGCCCTTTTGTAAGTAAGTACCTTCAGGATCATCCTGAATACTCAGATCTTATAGATAGCGTGCACAGTAAATAGCTTCTATTTTTCTCCCAATATTTGTTTCTTTAATTGCTGCATATCTGCCTCCAGGTCTGTGATACGATGATACACTTCGGTAGGTTCAGTAAAATCGGAACTGATTTTTAATCTTGCATACCACATCTCATTCACATCTTCAGGGTCTATTTCTACAACGGGAAATTCCTGCCTGTGGGCAATGGTGTCAGATTTCAGGAAAAATTTTCCACGTTCTTTAATGCGGTTCTGTACACGTTTTACGGCGACGCCGCCTTTATGCACTACAACATATACATGATTATCTACTATAGTTTTCAGATCATCTACCCATTCACCCACTACCCTGTCTCCATTTAGTATGTTGGGAGCCATAGATGGTCCGTCCACTTCAAACATTCTGAAGGTAGCATTATTTAGTCCCGGCAGGCGAAAGCTGGGCAGTGTTTCCATAAATTCGGGATCACCATATCCCAAAAGATATCCCGCGCGTGCTTTTACAGGTACATATAAAATATTATCATTGCCATTACTATCCACAGTTACTACCTGGGGAATACGGTCAAATCCTTTTGGGCCTGTTGACGAACCGGCTGTAATGCTTTTATTCCCGGATTTTTTCTCCAAATTACTTGACAGCATATCATCTATAGATATTCCAAAATATTTGGCGAACAATGAAATGGTATCCAGGTTGGGCTCACTTATACCTGCTTCATAATTAGCAATGGTAGTTCTGCCAATGCTTATATCAGAGCTAAGACTATCTTGCGTTTTGCCGGCTTTTTTTCTTAAAAATTTCAGGTTACCTGCTAAATGTACCATAAGATATTTTTAAAATTATTTTCCAAAATATTTGGATTTGTCAAAAAAATTGGAATATTTTTGTATCACCAATGATAATTAATAGATCAAAGGTAGAAGTTAAAAACGAATAATGCCAAACAAATTGACTGAAAATTCAAATAATCTTGACTGAATCATAAAAACAGCAACTATGTATAATAATAACAACAGCAGCAATTACTCAAATCTCTATAGAAAAAAGGAGGATTTTATGCTCGTTTCTAATCAGGAATTTAAAACTGCAAGGACAATAGCTCGTGCCGCTGAACAGCAGATACGGACTAAGACTGGCTTATGCGTTACGCTCATGCTTTATGCAAGAGAAAACGGAAGGAAAAGCCCCGAACAAATGTTGCGCACCATTGCAACAGGTCTTAACATGGCTCCCGAGGACTACAAACTGAAATCAAGAAAAACCGATGTTGTGGAATTGCGCTTTATCGGTGCACACCTCCTACGTAGATTTTATCCAAGGCTAACATTAAAACAAATTGGTACATTATATGGAGGCCAGGATCATACCTCAGTAATCAATTCCATCACAAGAGCAAATGAATTATTGTACACAAACGACCCCATTTTTAACTACAAATACAACAATGCGCTAGATATTGTAACAAAATGGTTGAAGGAATCGTAGCTGGAACAAAATTTTATAGGAAAATAAAAAGATTGTAACTCTTGAAAATATAGCACCAATGATTATGAATAACAGAAAGGACAAAAGACAAGTAAAACACGAGATGCTCGTTACATTTTTTGGTTATTTACAAACAAGGAAAAAACGCAAGCTGCCAGCCCCTGCAAACTCCGCAAGGTTGAAGGAACGATATTTGTAATCGTTTTTTACAGCTCCATGCTATTACCATAAAACATTAAATAAATTAAAAATATAAAGTATGAGCAAGACCATTTATATCGGCGGCCAGGTAAGTGGCTTGCCTCGCGAACAAGTAAAGGATAAATTTAACCGGGTTGCATCTGAGCTTTCAGCCCAGGGGTATAATGTAGTTAGTCCTGTCTCAATAACGCAAAGGAGTAAAAGTTGGGAAGAAGCAATACGCAGCGACATTAAAAATATGCTTGAATGCGATGAAGTACATCTGCTTCCATGCTGGCAGGAAAGCCGTGGAGCCCGCCTGGAGCGGGATATAGCGTTGCGCCTTGGGATGCAAATAGTTTACCACTAAAAGTTATTCTATTATATAAAGTGAATGGATATGCTGTATGACGCATATCCATTTTTTATTATTCATTTGTTAATCGCTCGTTAACGATTAATAAATATATCGTTAATGCGTTGATTATATTTCTCTTAGCCTTGGTAAATCTTAATCTTTGTATTGTGAAAGCGAAATGGTGACGAAATTGAATATTCCATTTTTCAGGATTGGCTCAACTTTTTTGGTTCATATGTAGTTTTTCATGGTGATAGGTTTTGTAGCTCCTTTTTAAAGGAGCTTTTTGTTTAGTACCCTGATACGTTGAAGGCACAATTTTATTTATAGCTGTTGTTTGTTATTAAATAATCTTTTTTAAACTTTGCGTGCTTTTATTGTTCTAATCAGATAGTTACTATCATTTATCAATAAAAACATCGCATCTTTATATCACAATTTTCAACCTAAACTCGCTTTTCTTATGAACCTCAATTCTGCTATTTGTATCGTCTTTCCTAATACGACATCGATTGATGTTGCCTGTGCTGCAAAAAAGCACAATGTTCAGATCCTCGCGGAAGAAAAATTTATTTCTGACAAGGAGTATAGCACTTATTTTAGTGATTTTACAATGCCTGTAGGCGTGTCAGAGATTTTCCTGTTATTTCTTTTTTCTTCCCAGTATTCAATATTAGCTGATTCAGAAGATAATCTTGCGGCCGCACTTGAAGAGATAAAAGAGTATCGAAAGATACCTGCCTATCAAAATAATTAAAGGCAGATTATTACATCTGCCTTATGCCATATTAAAAAGGTAATCAATTAAAAGCGGAAACGTAATCCAAGTGTTCCGTAGTAATAGAACAAATGATAATGGTCATCTGCATGCCCAAATCTGCCGTCACTTGTATATACTGAAGCATAACGGGGTGCTACTTCTACATTTAACCCGAAATGTTCAGTGAAAAAGTAAGAATATCCAACCTGCACACCTACCACATATCCTTTACCATCCGCATAATTGAAATTAGATGTGTACTGGAACTTTTCAGTAGGCAATGTGCTGTAGTTAGCACGGCCATCATTTACAGTAATGACGCCGCCTGCTGATACTCCAAAATAAACTTGTGACTGGATGAAATCGAGATTTATCTTAGAATAAAAAGGTATTACCCTGTTAAGCTGCGCGCAAATTGTAAGCGCCGGACTTCCAAAAGAATAAGTTACTTTCTGCGAACCTATTTTTTGGCCAAATGCTCCGGTAAGTGGCCATTGGGCAGTAGTTTGCCATTTTGTACCTGCTATATCGCCCCCTACCTGCCAGTTTTCGTTGATACTGTATAGCAATCTCGCTGAAGCCTGATAGTTCCAGGTAGTTTTATCTCCCTTATCCGGAGTGCCGCCAGGTATGCTGCTGGTGCTTACGCCACCATTCACTCCAACTTCAAAGTTTTGCGCATACATGCTGCCGGCAAATAGTAATGCTAAGGCTGTGAGTACAAATGTTCTCATATTATTTAGTAGGCTTTATGAATATACAGTTCAAATCTAAATAAAATTCGTTACGGTTGGTAGTGGTAAGGCTGAATTCACAGTTTTTACAAATACATGCTATTCTTTTTATGCCAGAAAATAAGATTTTTCCCCAATAAATAGTGTATCGAAATATAAAAGGTAGGAATTATAGGATGCCCTTCAAGATTAGCATTCAGGCTTAGGTACTTACCCTGAAAATCTCTTACAGTTACATAATAGCTGTTATTTTCAGGCAAAAGATATATATATTGAAAATACAGTCCCACGCTCAGGTATAAATTTCTGTTTACTGATGCACCATATACATACTCCATTCCTAATCCAATCGCAGGGAATATTTTATTGATATTGGCTGTAGAGTCTATTTGTGCGTTCATAGCTTGCCCGTTTTTCCCACTTACATACAAGCCTTTCTGGTTCAGGTCAGCAAAGCCGATACCACCTATCAGATAAAGCGAATTTTCATTTTCTCCCAGAGATATTACATAGTTACCATTCAGCATCAGGTTCAGATAGTTGAAGTTGAGGTCAACGTCATTCACTTCAAATTCTTTAAGAGGTAATCTTGTTCTTCCGAAAGAAAAGTCAAGAGTAGGGAAAAACTGAGTTTGAGCGGGCTTGTAACTAATGCCAAACCGCAATCCAAAACTTATCTGGCTATAATTTATCCTGCTATTATTTTTATTCAGAAGCAATGGATAACTCATATCAATACCAGTGGATGCTTCTATTTGTGCAAATCCATTATAAGAAGAGAATAATATGATCGTAAAAAGAAATAGGCATACTATACCAATTTGTGAAATTAATTTCTGCTTACCGGTTCGCATGTTTGATAAAGAAATTTGCAATTACTAAGCTAACGAATATTGTAATGTCTTAGTATAAAAATCATTAGCCATTCTTTATGATCGAAGAATGGCTAATGCTTATGAAGAAATAAAATTAAAAACTAAGAATCCCGCCAGCTTTTCGGATGGTTATAATAATGACCATAAGCTGACCTGTGTGTTTTACAGGAGCTATATAGCATTCCCAACATAATCAAAGACACAAAAAACAAAGCTATTCTTTTCATATTTTATTATGCTTTAAAATATATACTTAAAATAATTAGACTTCCTGAAAACATAAAAGTAATATCTCGAACAGTTTATTGCAAATATTTTTGAACTGAATATTAAAATTATTAATGGCAGCTAAAACTTCTCATTGAAATACCTACGAATGGTATAAAATTGTAAAGCCATTCTTTTTTACAGAATGGTTTTACATAAAGCAATGAAACCATCTTAGTGTTATTACCTGTAGTAATGATGATAATGATGATGGTATGGATGTTCTACAACTACACACGAGTTTAACGAAACTATCAGACCCACCAGGAATGCTGCTACCAAAATGCCTTTTTTCATAGTATTGTAATGATTGAATACCCAACCAAATGCGGCTGTATATAGGGTAAAACAATTCGTAATCCAATAATTCTTAAAGAAATGGTAAAGCTTTTTATTTAAGCAGGATATAAGATTCTACATCTTTTTTTGTGATTTTTTTGTCTGAAAGAATAATAAGGCGTTCCACTACATTTCGTAGTTCCCTTATGTTCCCGGTCCAGTTATATTCTTTCAGCATTTCGAGAGCTTCGTTATCTATTTGTTTCTTGGGTTGCTTGTATTCTTCGCTTATTTCTTTGCTGAAGTGTTCAACCAGCAATGGGATATCTTCTCTCCTTTCATTAAGAGAGGGCACATGAATGAGAATGACACTTAGCCGATGATACAGGTCAAGACGGAATTTTTTCTCTTCCACTTCTTTCATCAGGTCTTTATTTGTAGCCGCAATTACACGTACATCCACCTTTATCTCTTTATCCCCCCCCACTCTTGTTATTTTACCTTCCTGCAATGCGCGCAAAACCTTCGCCTGCGCATCGTGGCTCATATCACCTATCTCATCGAGGAACAATGTGCCTCCGTTAGCTTGTTCAAACTTGCCTATACGCTGTTTTATGGCAGAAGTAAATGAGCCTTTTTCATGGCCAAACAGCTCACTTTCTATCAGCTCTGAAGGTATTGCGGCACAGTTCACCTCTACCAATGCTCCATTTGCACGCGCGCTCAATTCATGAAGGCGGCGTGCCACAAGTTCTTTACCTACTCCGTTTTCACCTGTTATCAATACACGCGCATCCGTAGGTGCAACTTTTTTTATAGTGTCATTTATTTTCTTCATTCCTGCAGACTCACCTATCATCTCAAAACCACGGGATATGCGCTTGCGCAATTGTTTTGTTTCTGCAACTAATGATTTTTTGTCCATCGCGTTGCGGATAGTAATAAGTAGTCTGTTTAGATCGGGGGGCTTGGCTATATAATCGAAAGCACCTTTTTTTACAGCATCAACAGCGGTCTCTATATTGCCATGACCCGATATAACGATGAAAGGTATATCCGGTTTTTCTTCGCGAGCCTGCTCCAGCACTTCGATACCATCCATTTTTGGCATTTTTATATCGCAAAGCACACAGTCGTAATTATTTTCTTTTATTTTTTTTATTCCCTCTGCTCCGTCGGCAGCTTCATCTACAGTAAACCCTTCAAAAGTTAATATCTCCCCAAGTGTTTTGCGGATGGCTTTTTCATCGTCTATTACCAATATGCTTTGTGCCATTATGTTTATTTTTCCTCACCTTTTTCGTAACGTACGGTTTTTTTATAATTGCCTCCTTCATCATATTCTTTCCATGGCCCCTGTTTGTCTCCGTCTGCATATTTGCCTTCTGCCTTCATGTTGCCATTTTCATAATATTCTTTCCAATCTCCGGATTGCAGATCTTTCTTGAATGTACCTACGTCGCTTACCTTACCGTTAGGATAATAAGTGGTAGCATCCCCATCCATCAATCCATCGCTATACATATATTCTCCTGCTTTGCTGCCATCTTCAAAATAAAAGACTGTCTGACCATCACGTTTATCATCGCTGTAGTTGCTCGTTTCCTGCAAATTGCCATTGAAATACCATTTTTTATAGCTTCCTTCCTTTTTCCCTTTTGAGAAATAGGTCTCCTCAGTCATTCGCACACTTCCTTTTTGAAACATTCTCTGCGGTCCTTCCAGGAGGTCGTCTTTATAATTATCTACTTCCAGTATAAAGCCTGTTACATCTATTTCCAGCGAAGGTCCTGTTCTCAATCCATTTATATAGCTGGTCATATTTCGTGGATAACCTGTATTCCAGTAGCTCGACCATACGCCTTCACGAATACCATTATGCAAATTTCCCTCTGACCATATAGCACCTTCACCTGACACTTGCATAAATTCCCAGCCATTGGCATCCATTCTCCGCACAGTATCAAACATGCTGCTTTTCCCAGTCTGATTTTGCGCCTGCGATTCCTTTGCGGATAAACTAATGATTACTAATGCCATGACTTGTAATACTCGTTTCATGCTTTAATTTTCGGCCAATTTAATCATTTATTGCTTTTGGGTATTTTTTAGATGGACTATTTATGATATTTTAAACAGGCTGCAGCTTTGGCAGTGATCAATAAAGGCATGGCCTTTGCATATTACATGTATATACATTAAATTTTAAAAAACGATCTTATGCAAAAAGTTATTCATGTAGCTAACTCCCGTGGACATGCCAATCATGGCTGGCTGGATACCTATCATACATTTAGTTTTGCCGGGTATCAAGACCCCGCCAGGATTCATTTTGGGGTATTACGTGTGCTGAATGATGATATAGTGAAAGGTGGTTATGGATTTGGGAAACATCCGCATGATAATATGGAAATAATAACCATAGTATTAGATGGGGCATTGGAACATAAAGACACTATGGGACATACCCAGGCTATCCATCCTGATGAAGTGCAAGTAATGAGCGCCGGTACAGGCTTACAACATAGCGAGTACAATCATAACCGTGATAAGGATGTGAACTTGCTGCAAATTTGGATATTTCCTGATAAACAAGATGTAACGCCCCGGTACGATCAAAAAGTTTTTCCGGCAGGTGAACGCATCAATAAGCTCCAGGCGCTGGTATCGCCAATTGATAACCAGGATGAAGGATTAAAAATCCATCAGCACGCATGGATATACCGCAGTAATATCGAAGAAGGTAAAAGCATAAGTCATCATTTACACAGCAACGACAATGGCTTGTATGTTTTTGTAATAGATGGTGACGTATCAATAGATGGACAAACTTTGAGCAGGCGCGATGGAATGGGTATTTCAGGCACAGATGACGTAAAGATAAATGCCACAAAAACGAGTGATGTATTGTTACTGGAAATACCTATGAAATTGGAGGAATAGATAATTAGGCCTGATACATTTTTAGTAATTTGGACAGATGGAATGTAAATGTGCAATACGAGGGGAAACTTATTCTGAAAGCGAAGGCATATTGTGGAAACAATTAAGGCCTTCAGTTCAGGACTTTCTTAAAACATTTAAGAGCGACTGGAAGGATAATTATTTTATCTCTTACAATGCTTTGAATGATCTGTTGCGTGCATATATCGCCAACCTTACATCTGAAGAAGTAAAAGCCCACCAGGCATTAGCAAAAAAAGTAGAGGAAAGATTTGAAAAGGAAGATATTCTTAAGCCGCTGATTCCTGATCTGGATGGGCCAAAGCTATCATTTGGTGACAGGATGGCTGATAGGCTGGCTAATTTTGGTGGTAGCTGGGTGTTTATTATTTCATTTATGACGGTGCTTGTCACATGGATAATTGCCAATAGTATATATCTAAATCATGCAAATCATAAACCTTTCGATCCTTATCCGTTTATATTACTAAACCTGGTATTATCATGTATTGCGGCTATACAGGCCCCGGTAATTATGATGAGCCAAAACCGGCAGGAATCCAAAGACAGATCTCGTAGTGAATATGATTTTAAAGTGAACCTGAAAGCGGAGACTGAGATAAGGCTGCTGCATGAAAAAATAGACCATTTGCTGTTGCATCAGCATCAGAATATGGTGGAGTTGTTTCAAATGCAATTAGATATGATGCAACAGATGCAGCAAAGAATGGATACATTGGCATTGAAAAAATAAGTTTCAAATTATTGAAATGGTGAAGCATTATACCAATGGGGAAATTACGGTAATATGGAAGCCTGAGGTATGCCAGCACTCTACAATTTGCTGGAAAGGGCTAGCCGAAGTGTTCGATCCTCAAAAGCATCCCTGGATAAATGTAGATGGCGCAGATAGCGAACAAATAATAAAGCAAGTAAAACAATGCCCCTCGGGAGCGCTATCTTATTTTAGAAATGAAGAGAGGCCTGATGCAACAGGCCAATAAATTTATTTAGAGTATTGGATTATTTACAGCAAATTGATTGGCTCAAAAAAAGATTACAGCAACCATTAGCCGGTTTGAATGCACAGGAGCTAATGGCCGCGCGGGTATTGCCTATGCCAATTGTCATTCCTGAAAATGCCCGTCCAAGTGCAGTATTGTGTCTTTTATTTCCTGTGAATGATAAGCTGAATGTGTTGTTGATGAAAAGAAAAGAAGACAGATCAGCACATAGCGCGCAAATAAGTTTTCCCGGTGGAAAGCAGGAACATTTTGATGCAGATCTGAAAGCAACCGCGTTGCGTGAGGCGCAGGAAGAGGTAGGCATCTTATCCTCGGAAATAAACATTTTAGGCGCTTTGACACCTTTGTATATTCCGGTAAGCAATTTCCAGGTATATCCTTTTGTTGGTTTTTCTGAGAAAAAGCTAACCTACAACTTAAGCAAAAGTGAAGTCGCCTATGTGGTTGAATTGCCACTCAATTCCTTATTTCATAAAGACAGAAAAACTATTACAGACGTAGTTTCCCCAGCCACTCCTGATGTGATAAGAAAAGTAAAAGCATACCGGTTGGAAGATGGTACGATCATCTGGGGTGCAACGGCAATGATATTGTCAGAGCTGGAAGTAATAATGCAAGAATACAGAAGCTAAGGAAGCCTATTGTTCTTCTTTTTTCGGTACGGTACGAAATACAATATCCCACAATACAGAGCTTACTCCAAATCCTTTATCAGGTGCTTTGTAATGATGCAGATGATGATTGCGCCAAAGAGCCTTCATGAATTTTGGCGGTGCAAATGAATGGATGGCATAGTGCATGGAGCCATACATCAGGTATCCGAAAAGAAAACCAGGGAAAAACGCCAATGCGTTCCATCCAATAAGAAAATGGTAAAGCAGGAATATTATTGATGCTACGATGAGGCTTGGAACAGGAGGCATGAACAGGCGTTCTCTATCTCTCGGAAATTCATGGTGAACGCCATGCATTGTGTATACAAACTTCTTTGCGCGCGGCCTTTCAACGATCATGTGAAAAAGGTGGCGATGCATCAGGTATTCGAAAAAGCTCCAGAAAAGTGCGCCAAAAATAAAAAGCAAAATTTCCCTGCCTACGCCTAATCCTTTGTAAGCTACACCATAATACAACATAAAAACTATAACCGGAAGATAAATACTATAGATGACCAGAGGATGTGTTTTGGTCATCATCTCCATGTAATCATTCTTAAATAACCTGGCCTGCCCTTTATTCTTTATTTTATCAAATTCCATGATGTTCTACCTAAAAGGTTATGGGACAAAAATAACACTTACTCTGATAGATTTATATCTTCTGCTGTTTCTTCTTCCATAAGCCAATCCGGCGTGCTTGTTTTCTTCACTATTATTTTATCTATCCACAAAAGCAACGCAGGCTGCAATGTCAGGTTGGTTACCATGGCGAGGAACAGCGTCATCGATGTCAAATATCCTAAAGATTTTGTGCCATCAAAGTGGGACAATATAAAAACTGCGAAACCGGCAATAAGAATTAATGATGTATAAATAATGCTCAGTCCCGTGTCTTTTATGGTTCTGCGCACGGTATCGGGTATACTGTCGTCATGGCGGGCAAGTTCCTGCTTGAAATTCACAAGAAAACGGATGGTAACATCGATTGTAATACCCAATGCCACGCTGAATACAAGTACGGTAGATGGTTTAATACGTACACCCATCCATCCCATCATTCCAGCAGTTATTAATAAGGGTACAATATTTACTATTATCGATATCAGCAATATCCTCCAGGACCTGAACAGTAATAGCATGCATCCGAAAATGATCAGGAATGCCAGTATTAAGCTATCACGCAAGCTGTGAATAATAAAATAACTACCCTCAAGGAAAGTAATACTGGTGCCCGTGAATGTAATAGTGTACTTGCTTGTGTCGAAGAGATTATAAGCGATAGGCCGTATACTATCCAGCAATAAGGGAAGCCTTTTCGAGCCAATATCAGCCATATTTACACTGATACGTGCCTTCTGTTTATTGCTGTCTATAAACGAGCTGATCAGTTTATTGAACAAATTATTTTTACCATCATCTTTTGTTCGTAAATATGGTGCCAGGAAAGCAATATCAAACATATCAGTCGGCACTATATAATTGCTTGTGTCACCTCCAAAAACTGCCTGGTGAGCAAACTTAATACCATTTATAACAGAGAGAGGATGTCCTATTTCATTGAATTGTTCCAATCGACTGCTCAAAGAGTCCATTCTCTGTAATACAGGTAGCGTAATGACTCCATATTTCTTTTTGGTATCTATTATTATTTCCAGCGGCATTACACCGTGAAAATTTTGCTCAAAAAACATCAGGTCCTGGTATACTTTATCTGATTTCGGTAAATCGTCTACAATATGTGTATCAGTTCTTAACCGCAGTATTCCAATTATCGAGAACCCGCAAATAATAATGGTTGCTCCATATATATATGGACGGTGGCTGAACACCCAGTTTGTGAGTGTTGTTAGCAGGTTATTTATCCAGTTGCTATTGAGGTAGCTGGTATGACGTAATTTAGGCGGGTTTAAAAAACTGAATAAAGAAGGGATAAAAATTAATGAAATGAAAAAGATCGCTATGATATTGATGCCCGCTACCAGTCCAAATTCTTTAAGTATAGTGCTTTTGGTAAAGAAGAATACCCCAAAACCTATTGCAGCAGTAAGATTGGTAAATAACGTCACAACGCCCATCCTCTCCACCATTCGCACTAACGATTTTGTTTTATTTCCGGTTTTATGGTATTCCGCATGATATTTATTAAGAAAATATACACAGTTGGGAATACCAATTACCACAATCAGCGGTGGGATCAATGCAGTAAGCAATGTTATCTTATATCCAAGCAGTACAATAGTACCTATAGACCAAATAACGCCTACTGCCACTACAATCATTGATACAGCTACAGCAGTAAACGATCTGAAGAAAAGTACCAATATTACCGCCGTGAGTATAAACGACAGGATAAGGAACATTTTCATTTCCTGCTGTACACGGGTCGCCATTTCTGTACGTATCAATGGCAAACCAGAATAATGCATCGTAATATTGTGTTTCTTACCAAAAGAATCTGCAAAATTTACAATACTATCTACAGTGCCGGTACGGTCTTTTGAATTGAGAACTTGCTTATTGATACGAACAGCAATAAGGTATGCATTTGTTTGAGGATTGTAAAGCAGCCCTTTATAAAAAGGCATGTTATTAAATGTACTGCGGAAACTATCTGTATTCGCTACAGGAAGGGTATTAACAACTTTTAAAACTTTCAACTTTCCGGTTGTTGTATCCTTCACCAGGTTGATGGCCCCCGGTATGCTTAGCACATTATCAACAGATTTTATCTGCTCTATATTATGGGCCATTAAGGCATAATCGTTAAAGAACGATGGGTCGAAAAAATGGTCAGTTTGTACACCTATTACCATCAGGTTGCCATCCTCACCAAACGTGCTACGAAAATTCTGATAATCAACGTATTTTGGATTATCTGTCGGGATGGCATTAGTGAATTCGTAACTCAATTCTACCTTGCTCGCATAATGACCCATTATGGCAGTTACCGCCAATAACACGATAAGCAGTACAACTCGAAGCTTTATTATAAAGGCGGCTAATTTGTGCCACATCGTATATGTGATAAATTTTAGGTGTGGGCGGCAAAAGTACTAAATTAAGCCTACTTTATACCCGTTTGATATTGAAATATAAATCATATTCATAAGGTATAACCATTAAAAATAATGGCTTGTAGATAAAGAGTTGTCTTACAACAATCTGATACTTGCAATCGTTATATTTGTCGAGTGAGTTTTTTATATCCTCTTTTTTTAATTGCGGGAATATCACTCGCTATACCGGTGCTGATACATTTATTCAACCTGCGCAGATATAAAACGATTTATTTCCCAAATACGAGATTTCTAAAAAATATTCAGCTTAACTCAAGACGGCAATCACAAGTGAGGTACAAGTGGTTACTGGCATTGAGGCTGCTTTTTTTATTGTCTTTAATATTGGCTTTTGCGCAGCCATTTTTTTCGAGCGGGAGCAAAAAAGAAGCTGGAAACAAATTACAGGTTATCTATATAGACAATTCGTATAGCATGACTGTAAAAAAAGGTGTCCGCAATCTGCTGGAAATAGCAAAAGACGCTGCCATTGCACAAATACATAAAGCGCCTGCCGGTGCAAGATTTTTATTACTCACAAATGATAGATTGATTAATTATCAACCTATTACGGCAGATAAAGCACTTAATAACGTTAATGATATAACTGTTTCGCCGGTCGGCAAATCAGATGTCCAAATATTAACTACTATTCAGAGCATTGTACAAAGTGAAGGTGCTGCAGGAGCAGATGTATATTATTATTCAGATTTTCAGCAAAGCACATTTTCAGCCCGGCCCGAAGCATCACTAATGAAAAACATTAAATTCTTCGGAATGCCTGTGCAGGCTACAGATGTACAGAATATCTATATAGATACCGCTTATCTGCTCTCTCCGGTTTTACAGACCGGACAAAACAATCAGATAATTGTACACACAAAAAATATTGGTAAGCTGCCTAAGGAAATGCCGGTGCTACAATTGTCGGTTAATGGGCAGGTGAAAAGTGCAGCATCATTAGCTTTTAATGATAAAAACGAAAGTATTGATACGTTAAACTTTGTTGTTAATGATGCCAACTGGCAAAAAATTACACTGAGTCTTAACGATGCTGCAGTATGTTTTGATGACACATTCCGCATCACTGCCAGAAGCGCACCCAACTTATCAGTATTAGTATTAAATGAAGGACAACCCAATCCATATATACAGGCTGCATTCAGAGCCTATAACGGATTCCGCATCAATCAGCAGGACGTTAATTCTGCCCCTGCTGATATAAAAGATTATAACCTGATCATATTAAATGGCGTAACAAACTTTGATGGGATTGCAAAGTTGTTAAGCACTGCTAGCCAGCAGGGGCAGAGCATCTGCATTTTCCCGGGTAAGACAAGCAATTTTTCAGCACTGAATGAAGGCTTAAAGCAAATTGGAGATATACAAATAACAGGATTAGATACAGCTTCTCAGGCTGCAAGCAGTCTGCAGCAAGGTAGCAGTTTGGTAAAAGACCTGTTTGAAAAAATTCCTGAAAATGTACAATTGCCTACAGCTAACTGGCATTATATGATAGCAGGTGGCTTAAGCTCCAACCAGCAGTCCATACTTAGTTTCCGCAATGGTGACCCTTTCCTTGCAAGGTATATGCCTGGCAAAGGACAGATATATATATGTGCTACATCGGCTGATCTGCAATCAGGAAACTTTCCGGGCAGCTACTTCTTCGTACCCTTTTTGTATCAGATGACTGTTCAGTCTCACGGTAGTAATATATATGCTATCACGGTTGGTAAACAACAGCCGGTTTATTTACCTATGAACAATGCCGACGAGCGTAATATGGTGCATTTATATGCCAATGGTATAGATGCAATACCGCCTCAGCGGCCCAATGGCGCAGGGCTGGATATATACATTGATCAGTCAGTGCATCAGCCGGGATTTTATACACTTGCTGCTTCGGGAAGTGATACAACAACGGTGGCTCTCAATCAGGACCGCAATGAATCCCAACTGAATGTATGGAATATAGGTATGCTGAAAAACCAATGGAATGGAGACAATATAAAATGGCTGAATGTAGATAATGCGGGAAATGCAAAATACACAGGAAATGCAGGTGACTTCCCGCTTTGGAAAGTTTGTGTTATTTTAGCCCTGTTAATGCTGCTTGGCGAGTCTTTTATGCTTGCCGGCAGTTTTCGCAAACAAAATATTGCCACTCAATAGCTAATATGCTCGTGCTTATCCGCCAGGCAAAGATTGTGGATCCACAGTCCGAATTTCATAACCAGGTAGTTGACATACTGATAGAAGATGGCATTATAAAAACCATCGATAGTAATATTAAAGCAAAGGCTGATACAGTTGTAGAAGCAGATGGATTGCATGTGAGCCAGGGCTGGGTAGATATATTTGCAGACTATCGCGAACCAGGTTTTGAACAAAAGGAAACGATTGCAACAGGTTTGAAAGCAGCAGCAGCCGGTGGCTTTACAGATGTGCTGCTCGTGCCCAATACTAATCCTGCACTTAGTAATCAATCTACTATACGGTTTGTATTGCAGAAGGCAAAAGGACATCATGTTAATTTGCATCCGCTGGGCACTGTGACACAAAATGCTGAAGGTAAAGACCTTTCTGAAATGCTGGATATGCAGGATAATGGTGCGGTTGCATTTACAGATGGATGGAAGCCTATACAGAATGCCAACCTGATGCTGAAAGCGTTGGAATATGCAAAATCATTTAATGGTACAATAGTACAATTGCCTGTAGATGCGGCATTGTCTGCAGGAGGGCTAATGAATGAAGGCCCTGTTTCTACACGATTAGGCATGGCGGGAATTCCTGCTTTAGCTGAGACATTAATGATCCATAGGGATATTGAACTGCTGCGCTACACAGAATCAAAATTGCATATAACAGGTGTATCCACAGCTGCAGGCGTGGAAATGATAAGAAAAGCAAAAGGCGAAGGATTGTCTGTTACCTGCTCTGTTACACCATATCATCTTGCACTGAATGATGAAGTATTACAGGCATACAGCAGTTTGTACAAAGTATCACCACCACTACGTGGAGAAGCAGACAGAAAAGCGTTGATAGGAGGCTTGAAAGATGGGACGATAGATTGTATCACATCCCATCACCGCCCGCAGGAATGGGATGCAAAAGCTAAAGAATTTGAATATGCCTCAGATGGTATGAATGTGCAGGAGATAGCATTCAATATAGCATGGGATGCCGTGCATAGAGAAATATCTATTGAAAAATTGGTGGAAGCGCTATCAAATAGACCCCGCAAAATTTTCAATTTGCCAATAACACAAATTTCAATTGGAAAAAAAGCAGAATTAACTATTTTTACGATTGCCGGTACTAATACGCTTGAAGAGGGAAATGTGAGATCAACATCCAAAAACAATCCGTTTATTGGAAAAGCGTTAAAAGGGAAAGTGATCGGCATTATTAATCAACACACACTAACTTTAAATAAATAACTATGAAAAAAACACATTTAACTTATGGTTTCGTTACTGCAATAGTAATAATTGTGGTATCAGTTATATTATATGTTGCCGGTCTTGCATTCAAACCCGGGTTGCAATACATAGCCTACGTGCCATTTTTAGTCGGGGTCATATTGAACGGTGTTGCATTTTCCAATGCGAATAATAACCAGGTAACTTTTGGCAATGTTTTTAGTAGCTGTTTTAAAGCTTGTGCTATTATTACACTTGTGGTATTAGTATGGAGCTTTATATCTCTGGCAATCTTTCCTGAAATGAAGGATAAAGCTATGGAGATGGCAAGAGAAAAAATGGCAAAAAACCCTAACATGACCGATGACCAAATAGATATGGCCATAAACATGACAAAAAAATACTTTACACTCTTTATGGTAATGGGTGTAGTATTCGGTTACATGATATTTGGTGCTATATTCTCACTTATAGGTGCAGCAATTGCTAAAAAGAAAGGCCCTGCAGCTCCCGTTGCTCAGGTATAATAAAATACTGTATTTTGCACTTTAATGCCTGATATTTCTATTGTAATACCTCTTTTTAATGAAGAGGAATCCCTGCCGGAATTAGTGGACTGGATAGAGCGCGTGTGCGCTGAATATCGTTATACACATGAAGTGATAATGATAGATGATGGCAGTACCGACAATAGCTGGTCTGTGATACAACAATTATCACAAAAATACCAGGCAGTTCATGGCATCAAGTTCCAGCGTAATTATGGTAAAAGCGCTGCCCTGAACGAGGGTTTTAAAGCCGCATCAGGTAATGTTGTAATCACCATGGATGCAGATCTTCAAGACAGCCCCGATGAGATCCCCGATTTGTACAGGATGATCACCGAAGATGAGTACGATTTGGTAAGTGGGTGGAAAAAGATCCGTTACGACAACGCAATTACTAAAAATATCCCCTCTAAGCTATATAATTCAGTCAATCGTATTATTTCCGGCATAAAGCTGCATGATATGAATTGTGGCCTTAAAGCATATAAAAGAAAGGTGGTAAAAAGTATAGAGATATATGGTGATATGCATCGTTTTATACCTGTGCTTGCCAAATATGCAGGATTTAAGAACATAGCTGAAAAGATAGTGCAGCACAGACCTAGAAAGTATGGTGTTTCCAAATTTGGATGGGATCGGTTTATCAACGGCTTTCTCGATTTGCTATCTGTGCAATTTATAAGCCGTTTTGGGAAAAAACCTATGCACTTCTTTGGCGCATTGGGGTCATTTACATTTTTAGTAGCATTCATTTCCATTATATATCTGATAATAGAAAGGCTTATTATAGGTGTCGATTTCGGATTGACTAGTAAAATAAGCTTTTATATTGCTTTAACAGCCATGGTAATAGGTACACAATTTTTCCTTACCGGTTTTGTTGCCGAGCTGGTATCCCGCAGTGCTGTAGATAGAAATAACTATCTCATTGAGGAACGACTGGGCTGGGAATAATTTTTTAGCATTCCACATTGGGAATAATATTATATAAATGAGTTAAATATATTAACCATTTAACAATATTTTATTATTTCTTACTTGGTTTTTTATCAGTTATTTACTTGAATTTTGCCCGAATATTAATATCTTATGAATCTAAGAAGACTGGCATTAATAATCACTATTTTATCCACTATTTCGTGCCCGCTTTTTGCGCAAACAGATCCTGCTGCATCAACTACGCAAACGGTGTCTGGAACTGCGCCCAAAACTCAGATCGGAAGAGTACTGGGAAAATTGGTTGATGCACAAAAAAAACCCGTTTCATATGCCACTGTTACCCTGCTTAGAACAGATTCCTCAGTTGTAAATGGTGATCTTACAAAAGACGATGGCTCCTTTTCTATTTCTCCTACTGGTACCGGAAATTTTATATTGAAGATTGACGCCATAGGCATGAAATCAAAAAGTGTCCCGGTTGCAGTCACAGCAGATGCGCCTATAAAAGATATAGGAAGTATTACAGTGGGAGCAGGTACAACCAATCTCAAAGGTGTAACCGTAGTAGGAGAAAAACCACTGATGCAGATGAGCGTGGATAAAAAGGTATTTAATGTAGAACAGAATATCACAACAGCAGGTGGTAGTGCTACGGATGTATTATCCAACGTTCCTTCAGTATCTGTGGATGTAGATGGTAATGTGAGCTTGAGAAATAACTCAAATGTTACAGTATTAATAGATGGCAAGCCTTCTACATTGTTAGGTACAGACCAGGCGTCTGCATTGCAAAGCTTGCCTGCTTCCAGTATAGAAAGTGTAGAGGTGATAACAAATCCGTCTGCTAAATATGATGCCCAGGGTACTACCGGTATCATTAATATCATTACAAAAAAGAATACAAAATTTGGTATTAATGGTAATGTTACCTTAGGCGCTGCTACAGGCGATAAATATAATGGTGCTTTAGGGTTGAGCGTAAAAAAAGGGAAATGGAATGTTTATCTGAACAGTAGTTTTCGATTAAATGATAACTATAACAATACAACCAGCGACAGGTACAATCATATAAGCTATGTGGATGCTCATGGCAATCCTGTTAGTAATGATAGCTCTTATCATACTTATGAACACGCACAACGACATTTTGATGGTTCATTTAATTCTGTTGGGGCTACTTATAATTTCAATAAGAACAGCTCTATCACTCTCACCCAGAATGTAAATATCATGAGCTTCGGCTATGTGGATAGTTCCAACTATCTGTCATATGGCTCTCATGATGAAACATCAGGATTATCTACATTACAAAGAAGGTTTTCTAGTGCAGGCGGTGGCCCTCAATCATATTCTTCCGCTTTAGACTACACAACTAAGTTTAAAAAAGAAGGAGAAGAGCTAAATGTTGATGCTACCTATGCATTCACTAACTATACGCGCACACTAAACTTTTTAACAGGTATCAATAGCCCTTCAGGCTATGATGGGCCAATTTATGAAAGCGCGCCCGCGACAGGAGGTACTAACAGTTTTAATGCCTGGGCAGATTATACAGACCCGCTGTTTACAAAAAATGGGAAACTTGGACTTGGATTTAAGTCACAATTCTATTCATTTACAAGCAGTAATAATCCTATTATCGATTCTCCCAATGGACAATCTTATACAGATTACTCCCTGCTGAACAAATATAACTACTCGCAACAGATACATGCCGCTTATGCAAACTGGAACGATCAGCAAGGAAAATTTACCTACCAGGCTGGGTTAAGAATGGAGTATTCTGAATATTCAGGAACAGACGAAGTGTTGAGCACTTCAAAATATACTAACTCATTCCTTAACCTATTCCCTTCAGCTTTCATATCTTATCAGTTACCTAACCAGCAAAGCATTTATCTGAATTATAGCCGCAGGACCAATAGACCATCCTTCTTCCAGCTATTGCCGTTTAAGGATGTATCAAATCCCGGACTGGTTTCCGAAGGTAACCCAGACCTGATACCCGAATTTATTCATCACGTGGAATTCAGCTATAACAAACAAACAAGCTCAGGCGCTAACTTCCTATTGAGCGCGTATTATCAATACACTCAAAACCTGATAGAAAGGATCACCTATCCCATTGACACCGGTGTATATGCTGGAAGTCTGTTCACACAACCACAGAACCTGGCGCAGGGGACTACTTATGGGTTAGAAGCAACGGGGCACATGCAGATACTACCTATTTGGGATGCAACAGTTGACCTCAACTTCTTTCAGAATGTAATAAACATTGGTAATGTAGACAGTACTATTTCCAAATACATCTCTGATCAGGCTGGCTTTAGCTGGTTTGGCAAAATAAATACAAATCTTAAACTGCCAGGCGGATTTACATTGCAGATAAATGGCAATTATGAATCACCAAAAGTAATAGCCCAGGGAACCATGAAAGAAATATGGTGGGTAGATGCTGCTCTCCGGAAAAATTTATGGAATAACAAGGCTACCATTGTCGCTAATGTATCCGATATCTTTAATACTCGCAAATACACCACACTCTATAACTTACCAACTTATGATGAAACGTACTACAGGGATAGGGAAACCCGCGTAGGTACACTAACATTCACTTATCGCTTTGGTTCAACAGGAAACAATGCTACTAAGGGACGAGGAAAGCAAAACATGAACAATAATAATAAACCACAAACACCGGAAGAAAGAGAAAATAATCTGAAGCAAGGTGATGATAATAGTGGCGACCAGGGTATGGGCGGTGGTGGTAATAGCGGTGGAAACGGAGGAAGTGGTAATAGTGGCGGAAGCAGCGGTGGCGGACCACATGGTGCCCATAGCTAAACATAAGAGTTTGATAACATTCCTTGAATTAATTTTAAATATAAACAGGTATATGGCAAACCATATAAAAGTATTACTGCTCGCTGGTTCAATGGTTTTGACGACAGGTATTGTTAATGCTCAAAGTTTCAAAAGCATTGTCAATCAGGTTGAAAACGACGTTAATAACCCTAATAAAATCAATAATAACGGGCAAAACAGCAATAGTTTTCAAAACTTAAGCAATTCAGACGTTATCGCTGCATTGAAGCAGGCGTTGCAAATAGGTGCCCAGAACTCATCCAAAAAGTTGAATGCTGTGGATGGGTATTTCGGCAATCCATTGATCAAAATTATAATGCCTCCGCAGGCAGAGAAAGTAGAAAAAACGTTGAGAGATTTAGGACTGGGCGATGTAGTAGATAAGGCAATACTCTCTATGAACCGTGCAGCAGAAGATGCAGCTATAAAAGCAGCTCCTATTTTTATTAATGCCATAGCCAGCATGAGCATTCAGGATGGCCTATCCATTTTGCGTGGTGGTAACGGAGCGGCTACCAATTATTTGAAAAGCAAAACAAGCCAGCAGCTCACCGATGCTTTTAAACCGGTGATCAGCCAGTCTTTAGATAAAGTGAATGCCACCAAGTATTGGAGCGATGTATTTAATGCTTATAATCAATTACCTACAACATTCAACAAGGTGAATCCAGACCTGACATCCTATGTTACTCAAAAGGCTTTGGATGGTTTGTTTGTTACTATTGCAAGCGAAGAAAATAAAATAAGGAATAATGCTTCGGCACGGGTTACAGACCTTTTGCAAAAAGTTTTTGGCGCACATTAATAAAAGTTTATTAACGATTGTTAATGAATAATTAGGTATATATTGCATATATAAAAACAGTATTAATTACTGCATTCTTTATAAAATGGAACAGGTTATGGCTGCGGAACCTAATCAGATGACACTCCAGGGATGGTGGGGCGAAGTTTCTTTTGTCGGTAAGGAATTATACCGGCTAAAAGAAAATGGAGAGCTTGTGTTACAGCCCTTACACGATTACAAAGAGCGAATTGTTGCCACATTCACTACTGAGAACGCCGAGACAATTTTAAAAGCGCTTAAAGATAAATTTCCTGAGATAGAGGGGAAAATGAAAGAGCTCGAAGCAGAATGGATAGCTGCCGAGGATAAGCTGAAGCTGATAGGCAAGGTAGACCGCCTTAAAGAATATTTACTCCATACAAATGCTATTGGCGATTACGACAAATTATTGCAAATAATCAATGATTGGGAAAACGCTATACAAACGCTTACAGAAGATAATTATAATGCAAAGTTGAAACTGGTGCAGCAGGCCGAAGAAGTAATAGCAAGCGATAGCTGGAAAGAAACGACCAATGTGCTTCGCGATATTACTGAACTATGGAAAAAAATAGGCTACCTGGATAAGAAAAGAAACGATGAGTTATGGAACAGGCTGGAAGAAGCGCGAAATAAATTCTTTGAACGTAAACGCACCAACCACGAAGAGCACGAAAAGGAAATGCTGCAAAACCTGGATCTAAAGATGGAATTGGTGGAAAAAGCAGAAAGCCTTGCACAGTCCGAAGATTGGAAAGAAACATCAGAAGTTTTTCGTCAGTTGATGGAGCAGTGGAAAAATACAGGCCGAACTATTCCTGAAAAGAATGAAGAATTGTGGAATCACTTCATTACTGCAAAAAATACATTTTACGATAGAAAGAAAGGACATTTTGAATCTATACAACAAGAACAGGAAGCAAACTATATAGTAAAGTTGTCTTTGGTGGAAAAGGCAGAAGCCATGAAAGACAGCACCAACTGGTCTGGAACAGCGCAGGCATTTTCAGACTTAATGGAGGAATGGAAAAATATAGGGCGGGTGCCTGCAGAAAAAGCTGATGAATTGTGGAACCGGCTGATAGCTGCCAAAGAATATTTTTTCAATGCCAAGCGGAAACATTTTGAAACATTTAAATTATCGCTCGAAGATAATTATGCTCAGAAAATGGCATTGCTGAAACGCGCCGAAGAATTAAAAAATTCTACCCGCTGGCACGAAGCTACCGATGAGATGAATGAAATGATGGTGGAATGGAAAAAGATAGGAGCAGTACCAAGAGAATTTAGCAACACTATCTGGGAGCAATTTCTGGCCGCACGTAAATATTTTTTTGAACGCAAGGACGCTAACCGCGAACGCAGAAAACAGCATGCAGAAAGACAGTTTGGGCAGCGTATCAATCAATCCAATAACTTTTTACATAGATTAGAAGATGAGCTGAAAGAGGAAGAGGACAAATTAGCTGATTTTAAAAATGGGTTGGAAAATATTACACCCGGTCGCAAAGAACATGAATTGCGCGAACATCTCAATAAGCTTATTGCGCAAACCGAAATAAGCATAAAAAGAAAGCTGGAAAAAATAGACGACGTGAAAAAGCAACTTGACGAGCTGGAAACAAAATCGCAAAAAACAAAAGGTCAAAAGGATAAAATAGAGGAGACAAAAGATACTCCGGAAGAAGATGATCAATCAAAAGATGGAGAAAGCGTTACGGAATAACACTTTCTAAATATATCAACATGCTATGCGCGATTCCCCGCTGTATAGTATCTTCACTTTCATTTTACAATTCTGGCTTTGCCGGATAATTACGGATTTAATTTAGCTACATGGCTGACAAAAAACTTTTTTTGCTGGATGCAATGGCATTGGTTTACCGTGCTTATTATGCTTTGATACGTAATCCACGTGTAACCACTAAAGGGCGGAACACCAATGCTCAATTTGGGTTTACCACTACCCTGATGGATCTGATCAATAAAGAAAAGCCAACCCATCTTGCAGTAGTTTTCGATTCATTCGCTCCTACCGAACGCCACACCGATTTTGTTGAATATAAAGCCAATCGTCAGGAAGCGCCTGAGGATCTAATATCGGCACTGCCTGATATTAAACGTATCATCAAAGCATTTAATCTTCCTTGTCTCGAAAAAGATGGATATGAGGCGGATGATATTATAGGAACACTTGCGCTTGAAGCAGCAGATATGGGCTACACAGTATATATGGTGACTCCTGATAAAGACTTCGGGCAATTGGTGCGCGACCATGTATATGTGTATAAGCCACCTTATATGGGTAATAAAGAGGAGATAATGGGAAGAGATGAGATATGCAATAAGTGGAGTATAAAACGCGTAGAGCAGGTAATAGACATATTAGGATTAATGGGTGATGCGGTCGATAACATACCTGGCATTCCGGGCATAGGGGAAAAAACGGCAGCCAAATTATTAGCAGAATATGACACACTTGAAAATGTCGTAGCTAATGCAGAAAATATAAAAGGTGCATTAGGTGAAAAAATACGCAATGGCAAAGACCTTGCGATCATGTCGAAAAAGCTTGCGACAATTATTACAAAGGTCCCTATCGCTTTTCATGAAGAAGATTTTCGTATTAAAGAGTGGAACAAAGAAGAGCTTACTGATATATTTACAGAGCTGGAATTTCGGGTTCTTGGCAAACGTTTGCTGGGAGAAGGTTTTAACCCTTATGAAAAAAATGTTCCCACCGACCTTTTTGGAAATGTGATAACACAGCGAAGTACTGTTGCAGTATCGAAAGAAACAGAGCAGGAGGTTTTAGAAATAACTGAAGCTGTTCCCGAAAATGTAAATACAGCAGCAAATACATCTCATCGCTATCACCTTATCACTGAATTGAACGAGGTAGATGAGCTGGTGAAAAAACTATTAGAACAAAAAGAAATTTCATTTGATACTGAAACAACCGGAACAGACGCTAATCTTGCCGAATTAGTAGGATTGAGCTTTGCATGGGAAAAAGGCGAGGCATACTATATTGCTGCACCTGATAACAGGGAAGCGGTAATACAACTATTAGAACATCTCCGTGTTTTGTTTGAAAAGGAGGATATTTTGTGGATAGGACAGAATATAAAGTACGATATGACCATATTGAAATGGTATGGCTTTACTTTCAAGGGGATGATATATGATACAATGGTGGCTCACTATGTTATTGAGCCTGAGGGCAAACGTGGCATGGATGTGCTAAGCGCAAAATATCTCAATTACCAACCTATTTCTATTGAGACGCTGATAGGAAAAAAAGGAAAGGGACAGCTAAATATGCGCGATGTTCCACTTGAGGATATAAAAGAATATGCTGCGGAAGATGCTGATGTGACATTGCAATTAAAGCATGCACTTGATCCTTTATTAAAAAAACAAGAAGTATCCAGGGTATTCAATGAAGTAGAAAATCCACTGATACCCGTGCTGATGGATATGGAATATGAAGGTGTGGCAATAGATGTAAACTTCCTTCAGGATTATTCAAAAGAGCTTGATCGTGATATACGCCAGTCGGAAGAAAGGGTTTACAAGCTGGCAGGAGTGAACTTTAATCTCGGCTCTCCTAAACAACTTGGTGAAGTATTATTCGAGCTGATGAAAATTGATCCTGGCGCTAAAAAAACACGCACAGGTCAATATGCCACAGGCGAGGATGTATTGCAAAAGCTGAGGAACAAACACGAAATAGTAGATGATATACTGGCATACCGGGAACTAACAAAGCTAAAAAGCACTTACGTTGATTCATTACCGCTGCTTATTAACCCGCGTACCAAAAGGGTGCATACGTCCTTTAACCAAACTGTCGCCGTAACAGGAAGACTAAGCAGTAACAACCCTAATCTGCAAAACATACCCATACGTACGGAACGTGGGCGTGAGATAAGAAAAGCTTTTATAGCCAGAGATAATGATCATTGCCTGATCTCTGCCGACTACTCCCAGATAGAACTGCGTATTGTAGCCGCAATAAGTGGCGATGAAGGAATGATACAGGCGTTTAAAGATAAAAAAGACATTCACACATCAACAGCGGCTAAAGTATATAATGTAGAAGAAAAGGATGTAACATTTGAAATGCGACGTGCGGCAAAGGCGGTAAACTTTGGGATTATCTACGGTCAATCCGCATTCGGACTGGCAGAAAATTTAAGCATCAGCCGTACGGAAGCAAAAACAATAATTGATAACTATTTCATACAATATCCTTTCATTAAAAAGTATATGGATCAAACCATCAACTTTGCGAAAGAATATACGTACGTGCAGACATTATTAGGACGTAAAAGATATTTGCGCGATATACATTCTGCCAACCCAACAGTACGTGGCTACGCAGAACGAAATGCCATCAATATGCCTATACAGGGCACTGCTGCTGATATGATAAAGCTTGCCATGATCAATACGCACCGCGAAATAATCAAGCAAAAAATGCGCACAAAGATGACATTACAAGTACATGACGAGTTGGTTTTTGATGTGCCTATCGGTGAAGTAAATGAGGCACAGCAACTGATAAAAGAATGCATGGAAGGTGCGATGCAATTACCCAACGGCGTGCCCATAAACGCAGAAACAGGTTCGGGCAGCAACTGGCTTGAAGCACATTAATAAAATAAATACTGTTAGATGGTTTTCTGCATTACTACATGAGGAATATTGACCTCCGTAAAAGTATCGCTGATAATATTGTAGTTTAATTTTTTATAAAAACCTATCGCTACTTCCCGGGCGTGCAATATTATTTCCTTGTAGCCATGCTTACGGGCTGTTTTTTCAGCTTGTTCCACCAGCATATTCCCAATGCCTTTTCGCTGATATGTGTCGGCAACTGCCATTTGCCTTAGCTTAATAATAGTATCATCTTTTGGATGCAGCATTAAGCATCCTATCACTTTATTATTATCAATTGCTATTATAATAATATCCAGCGCATCATCACTAAGATCTTCATTTTTTAATGACAGTCCGAGAGGTTTGCGCAATACTTCTTCACGCAAGTCCCACACGCCTTGATATTCCGGCGATAGTGAATCTATTTCTTTAATGAGCATGTCTGTCATTTTATTGAAGCTCAATCTGTGTAATTTGATTGCTTTTTATTTGAAACGGAACTACTGTTTCTGACTGCAACGGCAGGTTAGGATTTTTTATAAAATGCGCCTGGTACAATCCGGGTTTCAACTCAAGTTTCTGGCTTTCCGGGAAACCGCTCACACTCATTGAATAAAAATTTAAATATTCATCCCCCAGCACACAGTACAAGGATACCTTACCTATTTTATTAGTATTAGTAAACTGAATATAGCCAGGTTCTGCTATATTGATTATTGTCTGCACTTCAAAATCAAGGGATACATAATCTTCCATTTTAGGTAATGTATTTACCGTTATGTGGTAGTCTCCTGCAGGATATTCCAGTTCAGCGGAGCATTTCTGTTTCACGCTTGTTCCTCCGGCCATTGCTCTTTGGGTTACTATAGCATAGTATTCACTAACAGGCCTATTAGGATTGTCTTCATATTCAAATTTCAAGGTGCCATTGTTCACCTTTACCAATATCTTATTCTTTTTGTTTTCGTGTACCACTACATTATGCATCAGCAGGTTTGCCTTGCCTGTAACAGTAAGATCATAATTACCAACAGGTAAATGTTGTGGGTCAGGATTGCCTGAAGCATCAATCGTACGCCAGAACTGTTGTACCGTTTTTTTGCTATTTGGGTCTATTAATAATACTTGGGGTGTAGTGGAATAAAATTTACCATGCCCATCTGTAAAATATACTTCTAGAGTTGTTTCTTTAGCATCTTCTGTTTCCTCTGTAAATGTTACTTCCTTTTCAGTTTGCTTCGGTTCTTCTATTATTACTTTCGCATGTGTTTTATGAACTGTAGGTTTGTTAGGCTTTGCTGGTTTTATTACAGGTTTTGGTGGTGGAGGTACTACCGCTACTGGTTTTTCCTCTGTGATAAGAGGAAAGGTTACCACAGGTACTTTTCTAGGATCGCCTTTCGTAATTTGCGTAAGTTGAGGGTCACCATAAAATTCTGAAAATGTTCTTATTGCAGTGTAAGAATTAATGGTTTCCATATCCTCTTTAGGCAATGGCGGTGGTGGTGGTGTGACTTTCACAGTATGGGGCACATCAGCTGGAGTTTTTGTTACGGCTATAGTTTCAGGTGTAGCTACAGGCTTTACAGGTTCTACATCAGGTTGTGTATCGGTTCTTGGTATATCTACCTGTATGGTATGCCTGGTGGGTGGTGGAGGTGGTGGAGCTTGATTTGCTGCAGAGTTTGTAACAGTTTGGGTTTTTGTCACGGGCTTTATGGGAGCAGTTTCTGGTTCCTTTTTCCTTACCACAGGTTTGGGCACTTCTACAGTTGCGATAACAGGCTCCTCTTTTCTCGGGGTTTTAATTACAACAGGATTGGTCTTTGCGTATGTCAATGCAGGCCTGTACGATTCTACAATAGTTCCTACAGCCGTCGGTATATCGCCTTCCTTTGTCACTTGCAGATAATCACCAAGGCAGGCATATTCTGTTTTTAATGGTGCATAATCAACCAGGCTTACAATGTATGGCTTGAAGTATATTTTTTTAGCTATCAATGTTTTTACTATCTCACAAATATCTCCTCCGCAACTTTCTCCCCCGTCTGTTATTAATATGATGCTGTAAGAATAGTTTTGTTCATCTACAAGATCATTCTCTGCTGCTTCTTTTAATGAATAGGCAATAGGCGTAACACCCAATGGATGCAGATCTGCCAGCCGCAAAGACATCTGTGTATAATTATCCTTGCTGAACATCACTTCATTTTTCGTGTCATAGCAGTCGTTTTGAGGTACGCCGTGCTGATGTCCGAAGGCGCGAAGTGAAAATTCAACCTGGTCGTTTACCTTGTAAATACTGTCCATCAGGTTCAGGATGATCTGGTCGGCAGCTTTATAGCGTTCCTTATCCCCATACCATTTATTTACCATGCTTGCAGATTCGTCGAGCAGTATAAGGATGCGAGGTTGCTTTACATCATATACATTTTGAGCTTTCACGCTCGCAATTGAAGATATAAGCAAAATAAATATTAATAATAAACGAAAAAACCGCATGTATGGAACTTCAAAAAAAGACACAAAAGCCAAAGATTAGTAAATAAGTGCGTAAACCAAAAAGGTTATATAATTATTTTATCCTTAACGAATATAACGCATTTTAAGTTTTTATAGTGTTATAGGATCCTAAACAAACTGCTCATTATCAAATTAACTACCTTTGCCTTTTGCATTTAAATTATTATGTCAGTTCCTACTAAGGTTGTTGAGGATGTAGTGATAAAATTTGCCGGAGACAGCGGAGATGGTATGCAGCTAACGGGTAGCCAGTTTACCAATAATACCGCGCTGATAGGCAATGATCTTTCCACTTTTCCGGATTTTCCGGCCGAAATACGTGCTCCCCAGGGTACTTTGCCGGGAGTAAGCGGTTACCAATTACATTTTTCCAGCAATCGTATATATACTCCTGGTGATAATTGTGATGTGCTGGTGGCTATGAATGCTGCAGCTCTTAAGGTAAACCTGAAAGCCTTGAAACCGGGCGGTATTATTATAGCAAACACTGATGGATTTGATAATAAAAATCTGCGTCTTGCTAACTATCCTGATGGTGCAAATCCGCTGGAAAACGGCTCACTTTCTAATTACGAAGTGCACAAAATAGATGTTACCAAGCTAACACGCGAAGCGCTAAAGGATATACAACTTGGGACCAAAGAAAAAGACCGCGCAAAAAATATGTTTGTGCTGGGATTTTTATATTGGCTATACAACCGCGACCTCACAAGCACATTCTCATTTCTTCATGATAAATTCAGCAAACGACCCGAAATACTCGACAGTAATATAAAAGTATTGCAGGCGGGCTATAACTATGGGGATACCGTAGAGGCATTCAGCGCAAGATATTCCGTAGAAAAAGCCAAGCTTCCACCCGGACAATATCGTAGCATCACAGGTAATACTGCATTAGCCTATGGTCTGATAGCTGCGTCTGAAAATGCAAATCTGCCATTATTTTTAGGCTCTTATCCTATTACCCCTGCTTCTGATATTCTGCACGAGTTGGCGCGTCATAAAAATTTTGGCGTCCGCACTTTCCAGGCCGAAGATGAAATAGCAGGTATTACATCTGCCATTGGTGCGTCTTATGGGGGTAGCCTGGGCATTACTACTACTTCTGGCCCCGGTATGGCACTAAAGGCCGAAGCGATGGGTCTGGCAGTAGTATTAGAAATACCACTACTTATTATAGATATTCAGCGTGGAGGCCCATCAACAGGGTTGCCCACCAAAACAGAGCAGAGCGATTTACTGCAGGCATATTACGGCCGTAATGGCGAATGCCCCATGCCGGTGATCTCCGCAAGCACACCGAGCGATTGTTTTGATGCTGTTTACGAAGCAGTTCGGATTGCAGTACAACACATGACCCCCGTCATTTTCTTGAGTGATGGTTATATAGCCAATGGCGCAGAACCATGGCGTTTCCCAAAGAGTAGTGATTTGCCACCAATAGATGTCTCTTTCAAAAAACAGTTGGATAGCGATGAATCTACATTTCTTCCTTATAAGAGAGATAAAAATCTTGTGCGCCCATGGGCAGTGCCTGGCACCCCTGGATTGGAGCATAGAATAGGCGGATTGGAAAAAGAAGATATTACGGGTAATGTATCGTATGACCCTGATAACCATGAGCACATGGTGAAGACCCGTCAGGCCAAAGTGGATCTAATAGCAAATGATATTCCGTTGCAAACATTGGATAGCGGTCCCGAAAAAGGAGATATACTGGTGCTCGGCTGGGGCTCTACTTATGGTGCTATAAAAAGTGCTGCTGCAGAATTGCAGAATCAGGGCAAATCTGTAGCCCATGCACATTTACGGTACATGCGTCCTTTCCCCCGCAATCTTGGAGAAATATTAAATAACTACAAGCACATATTAATCCCTGAAATAAATAACGGCCAGCTTATAAAGATCATCCGCGATAAATACATGGTGGATGCAAAAGGCTATAATAAGATAAAAGGGGTACCAATCACCAGGACTGAACTGGCTAAAGTAATAGCCGAGATGCTATAAAAACAGGGATAGTCATGATTTAAGTTTGCAATGATTTTGCAATGTCTTCGCCTGCCGTTGGATTTTTAAATATGGTAAATGCTCCTGAGAATGCCATCGCCCACAAAACAAGCTCAACTGAATTATTCAAAAAGCTTCCAGTGAATTGATAGATAAAAATGAAGATGAAAACACCCATCCTATAAGGATTTCCCCAGACTTTCGTTTTTACAAAAAAGAATGCCTGCAGATAAAAACGGATCAGCAATCCAAAAATGCCAAACATCGCAAGAGTCTCTGCAACCGCATTAGGAATACGTGACACTTTTACATTGTCGCCAATGTTATTGTAAAATTTTACAATGATGCTATGCCCCATTGTTTTTATATTTCCCAATCCTATACCAAATAATAGGCTTTTGGTCTTTGCAACTTTATATGCCAGATAAAAAGCTTCAGTTGTTCTCCCCCTGGCAGAGTAATCGTCGCCATTCAATACATTTCTTATCCTCTGAAAAAGTGGATTTCCAGGTTGCACGATCACAAGGAGTGTCATTGTTCCAAAAAGTAAGAATGCTGCTATCCGGATGCGCCTTCTTGTAAGAATATCCAAACGTTTGGTATATATAAGGCATAACAAAAGTATAGTGATACCGAGACATATCCAGACACCCAACGAAAAGGATATTAATAGCGGTACCAACAGCATCAGCAGAGGCATTATCATCTTTTTCTTATTGACAAACAGATAAAACGACAAGTAATACAATGCTAAAGGAACAAGTAATAATGAATAGTAAGATGCCTCATAGGTGAACATCTTTAAGCGGACTACTCCATATATACCTTTTGATATGGGCGGCAGATACCAAAGCGCATTTTTTACAGCAGGTATAGGCAATAATAAAACTGCTATAATGCAAAAAATAAAATTGATCGTAATAAGATTTTGCATAAAGCCAACCACCAGCTCCTCATACGATTGAAATAATTTTTTTGCAGCTAACAGAAAAATAAATGTGCAAAATAATACCGCATAAGAAATAGCATAGTCTTTGGTAAAGACACCTGATAAATAATGTATGAAAGCAAATGGTATTGTGATATAAAAAAAGGGAAGGATATTATTTAATCCCTCTCTCTTAGCAACAAAAAAAAATAAAAAAGGAGTAAAAAGAATAGTATAGAGAAGGCCAGCCGGCAGAAACAGGCTATTAAAAAAGAAGTAAATAAGAATAATAAATGTAATTCTTATCCGTTCATTTTTAATGTCATTATTTATTAGGGTCAATGGATTATTCATTAGGTAAATTTTCTTAAAAATATTAAAAGCTATAATTAATTAACTCTAAATATTATTTTTAATTGCGAAATCTATAATTATTTACTATCTTTTTTATGAGTCAAACACCTTTAGATCCGGGTTTCACATTTATTGATGTTATCTATTGGATAAGAAACATCTGCTACAATGTTTTGAAAATAATTTATACCTTTTTAAGAGATGTAAAAAGGAATATTCTTCTGTTCATTTTTTGTGTAGTTCTGGTATCCTGTGTTTCTCTCTATTATCGCTATGCCCAACCAGATACTTATACGGCCTCCTTTACAATTTCCTATCGCGAAATGGTGAGGCTTGTTTACGGTAATCAGCTATATAAGCTAAATGAATTAGTGCAAAGGAAAGATTATAAGAGGGTAGGACAGTTTTTAGGAATGAGTGAGGCCGATGCATCTGATCTTATTTCGTTAAATGCCAAAAATGTACTTGGAGTTAACCTGGAAAAAGACCTTGATAATGACCGAGGACCTTTTGTAGTTACTATGGTTGTAAAAAAAGCTTCTTCTATTTATATGCTTCAGTATGGCATTCTTCACTTTTTGGAGACTAATCCCCTGACTGTAGAAAGAAGAAAAGTGCGAATGAAAGAAATAGATGATGAGTTAGCTTTTATCGACAGGCAGTTGGCAATGATGGATAGCCTTAAAATTGCATTTAATAAACATTTGCCCACTGAGATTAATGAAAAATCCGATAATAGTATCAGCAGCGTGTATAAATTTTCGTACGACCTGTACAAGAAAAGAGAGGTTTTGATAAAGGAGAAACTTATCCCTGACAATCTCCAGGTTGCTGATTCAGTCATTTCCCCACAAAACCGGAAAATATCGAATCAGCTGCTTGCAATTATTAGTGTTGCAGCCATTCTTATACTTTATTCATTTCTTGTATATCTTATCATTCCGGCATGGAAAAAAGTAAAGGAATCAGGGGAAAATAAAATGACCGCTGTTAATTAGGATATATTATCGAATTTCCTGGCACAATTCGATCAGCACATTATTGGTAGTTTTTGGGTGCAGAAAACAGACGAGTTTGTTATCGGCGCCTTTTTTAGGTTTTTCATTCAGCAATTCAAAACCCAAAGCGGATAAGCGTTTCATTTCAGCTTCAATATTTTCTACCTCAAAAGCTATATGATGAATACCTTCTCCCTTCTTTCCTATGAATTTTGCGATCGGGCTGTTTTCATTTGTCGCTTCCAGTAACTCTACTTTTGAGTCACCTGTTTGAAAAAATGCCGTATTCACACCCTCAGAAGCTACTTCTTCCATTTTATAGCACGGTGTATTTAACAATTGTTCAAATAAAGGAATGGAATTATCAAGTTCTTTTACCGCTATGCCAAGGTGCTCTATTTTTAACATTAGATAAATAATTTTTACAAATAGGAATATATAAAGCTATAATGCCCAAAGCGCGCTAAAATAGCACTTTTGATGTAACTTTGCTTAGTGTATCCCTTATAGGATTCAATAAATTATGGAATTGAAGTTACCAATATACTTGGACAATAATGCCACAACGCCGTGCGATCCGCGTGTGCTTGATGCCATGTTGCCGTATTTCACAGAGAAATTCGGTAATGCGGCAAGCCGTAATCATCCATTCGGCTGGGTGGCAGAAGAAGCGGTTGACTATGCTCGTGAACAAGTAGCAAAGCTGATTGGCGCAGATCCTAAAGAGATCATCTTTACATCTGGTGCTACTGAAGCCGATAATCTTGCTATAAAAGGTGTATATGATATGTATTTGTCAAAAGGCAATCATATCATCACATGTACTACTGAACACAAGGCAGTATTAGATACATGCAAGCATATTGAAAAAATGGGCGGTAAGGTTACTTATCTGCAGGTGAAATCAGATGGTTTAATAGACCTGAACGAACTGGAAAATGCTATTACTGATAAAACAATTCTTATTGCTATAATGTATGGCAATAATGAAGTTGGCGTTATTCAACCTGTGCGTGAGATCAGCAAAATAGCCCGCAAACATGGTGTGTTATTCTTCACAGATGCTACGCAGGCAGTAGGTAAAGTGCCTGTAGATGTAAATGCAGATAATATAGACCTGATGGCTTTTAGCGGACATAAAATATATGGTCCTAAAGGTGTGGGTGCATTATATGTTCGTCGTAAAAATCCACGTGTGAAGGTAACGTCACAAATGGACGGTGGTGGCCACGAACGCGGCATGCGTAGTGGTACATTAAATGTACCGGGTATCGTCGGTTTTGGTAAGGCCTGTGAGATCTGCATGCAGGAAATGGAAAGTGAGGGCAAACGCCTTAGTGCTTTGCGCGATAAATTGGAAACTGCGCTGCTTGGATTAGAAGAATCTTACGTAAATGGCAATCGTGAACATCGCCTACCTCATACTACTAACATTTCGTTTAAATATGTGGAAGGGGAAGGACTAATGATGGGGTTCAATAAGGCTATAGCGGTGTCGAGCGGTTCAGCTTGTACATCTGCTTCTTTGGAACCATCTTATGTACTGAAAGCATTGGGACTTGGAGACGACCTGGCGCATAGCTCATTACGCTTTGGCCTCGGACGTTTTACAACCGAAGAACAAATTGACTATACCATAAAGGCAGTGACCGATACAGTAACCAAACTGCGTGAAATGAGTCCTCTATGGGAAATGTATAAAGAAGGCGTGGATATCAATGCGATTGAATGGGCACATCATTAATTATGCTAATTCGTAATTGCGTTTATTATTAGTAAATTGTGAAATAAAGTTAAGTACCAAAACATCAAATTTAAAACAGTAACATGTCATACTCAGAAAAAGTAATCGACCATTATTCACATCCCAAAAACGTGGGTACGCTCGATAAGAGCAAAGCCAATGTGGGCACAGGCCTTGTTGGCGCACCAGAGTGTGGTGACGTAATGCGTCTGCAGATAGAAGTTGATGAATTATCAGGAATAATAAAGGATGCGAAGTTCAAAACCTTTGGCTGTGGCTCTGCTATAGCTTCATCTTCACTTGCAACAGAATGGCTTAAAGGAAAAACCGTAGATCAGGCTTTGGAAATAGATAATATGGATATTGTGGAAGAACTTAATCTCCCTCCTGTAAAAATTCACTGCTCTGTATTGGCTGAAGATGCCATTAAAGCAGCTATAAACGATTACCGTGTAAAGAATGGATTACCTGAATTAACGCTGGAAAAGAAACCACACTAAAGAAAGCACAGCTATTAAAACAATAATGGCATAAGTGTGAGAAAAACACGCTCAAGGCCGTTTTATTAAAGTTATGATATACGTAAGTGACAAGGCAAAAGAAAAAGTACAACAATTAAGGCTCAATGCAGGCTTGACTGATGACTATTTTCTTCGTGTAAGTGTAGTTGGCGGAGGATGCTCCGGTTTATCATATAAGCTTGATTTTGATAACGAAACCCAACCCAAAGACCAGGTTTTTGAGGATCAGGGTGTAAAACTGGTTACCGACCTTAAAAGCTTTTTATATCTCTGCGACACTACTCTCGATTTTTCAGACGGACTAAACGGCAAGGGATTTCACTTTATAAATCCAAACGCCAGTCGTAGTTGCGGATGTGGAGAAAGTTTCGCAGTATAGCAATTAACAAACCTTCAATAAAAAGGCTGAAAACAGGATCGTTTTCAGCCTTTTTATTTTACTATTATTTCGAATTATTACCATCATTTGGCGGTAGCTGCTGGCCATTATTCTGATAATTGATATTTCGGGCTATATTCTTTTTCACTCCATCGTTTTGCCTGCTGTGTTCTCCCTTGTATGGTGCATCAGGAGCATCCTCTGCTACTTTTATATTATGCTTTTGGTAGCTTGTAGGATGATGCGCATAACTGTGTTTGTGATGTTTTGTATAGTGCCTGCGATGCATATTTTTCCCATGTGTCTGGGCTATTGCTGCAATGCCCATTAGAGTAAATGATAAAATAAGTAAGGCTGTTTTCATACAATTGCTTTTAGTTAAAAATTTAAACAACAAAAAACCTGCCAACGCTCTCGCCCTGGCAGGTATATAGTATTGCGTGTTAATTATTTACGGCATTGTGCCATCATTTGCAGGCAATACCATCTCACTTTGGTTAGTGTTTAGGTTGCGTTCGTCGTTCTTTTGTGCCCCATCATTTTGTTTGCTGGGCAATCCTTCATATGGATTATCTGCATTATCGTATGACACCCTTATGTTGCGGTGCCAATAATTACTATTTGTTTCAGTAGTGGTAGATGTACATGGCGTGCTGCTACTTGCCATCGGTGTTAATAATCTCATTGTATAAGTAGCTGCAGCGGGATTGCTTTCGTCGCCGCAAACTGCGTAGCCATTTGTGTACTTACAAACCTTATAATTTTCTGCAAATGGTGAGTGACTATCTTTATCTTGTGCTTCCGCGCTAAAATGAATTAATCCAACCATTGTAAGCGCCATTAAAATCTTTTTCATAGCTATACATTTTTGGTTTTTCGTTTATTAATCTTGTTGCAACCATTCCACAATTATTAATAAAAAGGTCGTTCCGCCGTACGTTAAAAGAATGTAAAAAGGCCAGACATTGAGTATGGCCTTATATGCAAATTATGGATGTGGTGGTGCTTCTGGTGGTGTCGGTGGGTTGGGCGGGTGTGGCGGTGGTACACAAGAGCTCAATGCCGCCACCATAATGATGGTGATCATAATACTCATTAATAACTTTTTCATAGTATAAGATTTTTATGTGATGATAAAATTATTATGCCTTACACACTCCATTCTTATCGTCCGTTCTGACTATTCAGATTGTTATAGCCATTGGTATTGCTGCCATTGCTTGTTGGCGTGTGCATATTCATATCTGTTGTATTGCCGCCGTGATTCAATTGATTGACCCTGTCTTTTGTTGGATCGGTATAAGTGCCATTGCCCGGAAAGGTGGCTGTATTCTCGGTATTCCCTCTATTATACTGCATACTATTATTGTGATACATGGCATTGTCCTTATATACTGTATCGAATTTGGCATATGGATTTAGCTGGACATTACTGTTGCCCGGCACGTTATAATTATTTGTTTGAGCTCTTGTATTTACCTCTGCAATTAATAAAATGCAAATTGCCATCATGATCTTTTTCATAACACCCTATTTGTATACAACAGTTTACAATAATGTGCCACTAAAGCCCTGATGGCATTAAGAAAAATAAAAATCTAGTATGGGGAATTTTAGTACCAGTGCGGGTCCTTATCGTAATAGTGCGGGTTGCGCCAGTGATGAGGATGACGTCTCAGGTAATAGTAATCCCTATCCTCATAAGAACGATATCTGACCATACATGAGCCTAAAGTAGACATCAGAACAAGGAATACTATTGCAAAACGGATGGACTTCATTTTTTAACTATTTGTTGTGCATTTTAAAAACTGAAGTAAAATAGCAATTTTATTTAAAAAACTAATAGCACTACAAAAAATCCCACTGTTTTGAACACTTTTTGCATAAAAAAAGGCCGGTGATTTCCCCAGCCTTAAGTATATTATAAATATGTAATGGTATTAATATCTGTAAATATTATCTCCACCAGCCACCATGATGACGGTGCCAGTAACGCATATGGTGGTCATTATGAACTATTTTATTTCTATGTATGGCACATGAACTCATAAGCAAAGCCAGAAAGCCTGATAATAAGATTACTTTTCTCATATTTTTTATAAAAGTTTATTCTTTGAATGCCTGGTCAAATGCCAGTTTCCAACAGAATTTTCAGATGAATAAGTGCCCGATTTTTATTTCAGGCCTTTAAACTATAAATAAATCCCGAAAATAAAAAAGGAACAACAGATTTAATTGTATTTTTTATGCGAAACTCAATTTTTACAATAAAATAATTTTTTGTCTATTTATGTATGAAAATTATAATATATGTTATCAGTTTAATTACTATTGGTATTACTGTAATCAATTAGATAAACCTTTGCAAAATGAGTATTTTTGTGAAAAATAGTAACCATGTTGAAGACCGGAAATACGATCGTGAGTATATATACCGAAATGACTCCTAATCCGGAAACAATGAAATTTGTTGCAAACAAATTATTGTATCCGGGCAAAAGCATTGATTTTCCCGATGAATCAAGTGCTGCGCCTTCACCTTTGGCAAAAGAATTATTTGCTTTTCCATTTATCCGCAGCGTATTTATAGCCAGTAATTTTGTAACACTTACCAAAACACCTGATACTCAGTGGGACGATGTGATACCTGCCATCCGTGAATTTTTGAAACAATACCTTGAAGAAGGTAAAGGTATCATTAATGAAGACCAGATAGTTATAAAGAAAGACCTGAATAGCCCTGCGGCTGATGATAGTGACGTAGTAAAGCGCATCAAGGAACTGCTTGAGAATTATGTAAAGCCTGCAGTAGAAATGGATGGCGGCGCTATCAGCTTTAGAGGGTACGATAGTGGTACTGTAAAGCTGATGTTGCAAGGCTCATGTTCTGGTTGTCCTTCTTCCATGATCACGCTAAAGGCCGGGATAGAAGGAATGATGAAGCGCATGATACCTGAAGTAAAGGAAGTAGTTGCTGAAGCAGAATAATTAACTTTTCATATTTTTTTAGCAGCAGCCTCAAATATGGCTGCTGTTTTGTTTTATATAATCAGTTGAATTATACCTATATTTAACTGCTTTTTTTTAAGATGAATAGTAAGAACAATTACGTCGCTATAATGGCAGGTGGAATTGGCAGCAGGTTCTGGCCAATGAGCCGTACCCAATATCCCAAGCAATTTCTTGACCTTCTCGGAACGGGCCGTTCATTGATCCAATGGACATATAATCGCTTCAAGAATATCTGCCCAAAGGAAAATATTTATTTCATTACTAATCAGCATTACATCTCTGCACTGCAGCAGCAGATACCTGAGCTAGATAGTAATAACATAATCAGCGAACCATCAAGGAAAAATACAGCAGCATGTGCTGCATATTTTGCTCATAAAATGATGGCAACAAACCCTAAGGCGAATATCATTATGTCGCCTGCCGATCATCTCATTATGGATGAGCATGCGTTTGAGCGAACTGCAGAGGATGCATTGAGATTTGTGTCGCAACGCGATGCGCTCCTTACACTCGGCATAAAGCCTACTCGTCCCGATACAGGATATGGATATATACAGTACGATGCGGAAGATGAGCTGGATAAGGCATATAGAGTAAAAACATTTACAGAAAAGCCTTCGCTGGAATTGGCACGCACTTTCTTAAAAAGTGGTGATTTCCTTTGGAACTCCGGCATATTTGTGTGGAACGTGAAAACAATAATGGATGCGCTCGAGAAATATCTTCCCGAAATGCACGAAGTATTTTTGCAGGCCACAGAGGTTTATAACACCCCCGCCGAGCATGATGTAATAAGTGAACTGTATTCCCAATGTACCAATATCTCCATTGATTATGGCATAATGGAAAAGGCAAAAAATGTATTCGTTATTCCATCTTACTTCGGTTGGTGCGATTTGGGAACATGGGAATCGGCATACGAAAATTCTGACAAGGATTACCTGGGGAACGCCGTTTTTGGCAAAAATGTGATGGTAATAGATGCAACAGAATGCATGATAAAAGCTCCCAATGAAAAGCTGGTAGTACTGCAGGGGTTAGAACAATTTATAGTGGTAGATACGCCTGATGTGCTGCTCATTTGTGAGCGCAATCGTGAGCAGCAGATAAAAGAATATGTTGCTGAAGTGAAAAGAAATAAGGGAGATAAATTTTTATAGTTGAGGAAATGCAATTACCCCAAAAACATACTGCTGCAGGTACTACTATATTTACAGTAATGAGCGCATTGGCACAGCAATACAATGCAATTAATTTATCACAAGGCTTTCCCGATTTTCCACTTGATGAAAAGCTGGCTCATCTGCTATACGATGCTGCCAATGGAAACTACAATCAATATGCGCCGATGGCAGGTCTGCCTATGTTGAGACAGGCCATTGTAAAAAACTTCAAAGACCGCTATGAATTGAATATAGATGCTGATGCAGAAATAACAATTACACCCGGCGCAACATATGGTATCTATACAGCTTTTACAGCCATACTGCAAAAAGGTGATGAGGTAATAGTTTTAGAACCTGCTTATGATAGCTACATACCTAATATAGAAATGAATGGTGCGAAAGCAGTTCCTGTAGCTCTCTCCGCACCTGACTTTCACGTAGATTGGAATAAAGTAAAAGATGCCATAACATCTAAAACCAAAGCCATAATTATTAATACGCCACATAATCCAACGGGAGCTATCTGGAGTAAAAGTGATTGGGATAATCTGGCTTCGATAGTACGTGATACAGATATTATTATCATTTCTGATGAAGTTTACGAACAGATAGTATTTGATGGGCAAAAACATTATAGTGTATTACAACATCCCGAGTTAAGACAACGAAGTTTTGCTATCTACTCGTTCGGTAAGGTGTATAATAATACAGGCTGGAAAATGGGATATTGTATCGCGTCTCAGGAATTTACACAGGCATTCCGTCGCATTCATCAGTTTTTATGCTTTACTGTAAATACACCTGCCCAATACGCGTTAGCACATTATTTATCGCAAAATGATGCAGAACCTGTAGGCACGGTTATGCAAAGAAAACGTGATTATTTCCTCAACCTGATGAACAAAACATCGTTCATTATACATCAACCTGCTTTAGGCAGTTATTTCCAGATAGCAGGTTACAGCCACATAAGCGATTTGCCTGATATGGAATTTGCTCAATTGCTCACAAAAGAATATGGTGTTGCCACAATACCCGTTAGCGCTTTCTATAGCAATAAAAAAGACGATAAGCTTGTAAGGTTTTGTTTTGCAAAAAAAGAAGAAACATTGCAGCAGGCAGTAGAACGGCTTGAAAAAATTAAAGCGATAGGATTATTAAACTAATTTGTTTAACATATTTAATGAATAAAGATGGCGGCTTTTTAGCCGCCATTCAATTTATATATATCCCGTAACCAATAGAGATTAGTAATTAATAACCTGCTCTTCCATCACTTCCGGCATTGGCCTGAATTCGTATTGCTGGTTGCGCAATTGTGGTTCAAATCCTGCTTCACGTATCGCTTTCTGGATACCACTTGCTGTAAATCTATGTGCTGCGCCTGCTGCACTCACTACATTTTCCTCAATCATTATGGAGCCAAAATCATTAGCTCCCGCATGCATGCATATTTGTGCTACCTGCTTACCTACAGTGAGCCATGATGCTGCAATATTTTTCACATTTGGTAGCATGATACGGCTTAAGGCGATCATGCGAATATATTCCTCTGCAGTGGTTAAATTTTTAGTGCCGCGTATGCGTTTTAAAAGTGTATCCACATCCTGGAAAGTCCAGGGAATAAATGCGATAAACCCTTTTGCCCCTTCCGGTTTTTTAGCCTGTACTTCTCGTATTTTCACCAGGTGCTCCATGCGCTCTTCAATCGTTTCCACATGCCCGAACATCATAGTAGCCGTAGTGGTAAGGCCAAGCTTATGTGCCTCTACCATTATGTCCAGCCATTCCTGCGCGCTGCATTTCCCTTTCGACACCAGCCTGCGCACACGGTCGTTCAGTATTTCTGCACCTGGGCCAGGCATGCTATCCATTCCTGCTTCTTTTAGAGCGATCAATGCTTCACGATGTGTAACACCAGATACCTTGCAAATATGAGCTACTTCAGGAGGGCCTAAAGCATGAAGTTTTAGGTTAGGATATAGTTCCTTCAATTGCTTGAAAAGGTCAACATAATAAGCTAAGCCCAATTCCGGGTGATGGCCGCCTTGCAACAATAATTGTTCACCACCATAACGGAACAGTTCTTCTATTTTACGCTTATAAGTAGGTATATCGGTAATGTATGCTTCAGGATGACCGGGTACACGATAGAAGTTGCAGAACTTACAATTTGCCACACAAACATTTGTCGTATTCATGTTGCGGTCTATCAGCCAGGTTACCTTGCCATGAGGTAACTGCACTTTACGCAATTCATTAGCCACAAACATCAACTCAGGCAATGGGGCATTATGAAATAAATAAACACCTTCTTCTATGCTCAGAAATTCAAATCGCATCGCGCGCTCGTACAACTCAGATAATTGCATGAAAATCTCTTTAAACAAAACAAAGTTATGCAATTGATTTATTGTATGGCTGCCTATTTCCTAATAGATAAATAGAGGGATAAAATAAAGGGAGCATAGCGCCCTTAAAAAGTTTATATATTATTTCTTATTAATGAACTATAGATACCTGTTGCGATAATTGTCCTTTCTCACCTGTTATTTTCAAAATATAATTCCCCGCCGGCAACTGCGATACAGGTAGGCTGTGATGGACGTTGCTACCGGCTGGTATTTGCCATTGCCTACATAGTACGCCTTGCATATTGCATATTGTCGCCACTGCAGGTTGAGGAGTGTCCCAGTTAAGATCCATATTCATTATATTATTTGCAGGAATAGGATAAACTTTTACTGTTCCTCCTTTGTTCATATCATTTACTGCTGCGCTGGTATTATCATAATAATAACGGTATTGAAAATCCTCTACATGTGAATTCCAATAACCACTCGGATTCCATTCGTCCTCAGTTTCGGTAAGTATTTGGTGATCGCTGTTGTAAGTGTAAGTATTTCTAAGATCATAAATAAAAGATGAAGTGGATGCATCCCATGTGCTATAAATGGAAGTGAGGTAATCAAGATAGGCATTATAAGTGATTTTCTCCTCATAATTATTGTACCACATGCTTTTGGTCGTAATCCATGATTGATATATTACGTCCGTGTCATCGTGAGTACTATTAAATTTTTCCAGGTATTGGGAAGAATTTTGCCATGAGCTTCCATTCCAGGTTTGATTTAAAGTTATTTCAGGGTCATCGCTTGCGTTATAAGTATAGGTTGTTTTATTTACATTGACCCATGATGAAGATGAGCTGTTCCCTATCTGTTCTACACTAGTTAAAATTTTATTTGTACTGCTATAAGTATAGATGACTTTGCCAGAATTTTTCCAGCTTGATGATGTTGTGTCCCACATTTGGTCTGCCTCAGATGTTTTATGATTGCTTGCATCATAAATATAAGTTTGCTGTTCATAATTTACCCATGTTCCTTTGGCTGCATCTTGATATATCTCCTTAAGCAAATTGTTATGGCCATCGTAAGTATAGGTGTTTAACGAGTTGTTTACCCAAATACCGGAAACCTCATCCAGGGACTCTGCTTTTGCAGTTAACATATTGCCATTGGCATCATAAGTATATGTATCCCTGAAAAGATCTGACCACGCACTGCTCGAAGCATTCCAGCCCTGAGAAGCATCGGCAATAAGGTTATTTGATGCATTGTATGTGTAAACAAATCTTCCCGCATTTTCCCAGCTGTTTCTAACAGTGTCCCATATCTGACTTAAATTAGTTAGTATGTTATTACTTATGTCAAACGTTTGCGATTGCTTGTAAGAATACCTTAAAGAGCCCAAATACGGGATATAAGTCCAGCGATAATAATTATCATATAGATAAGCGCCACTTTTTGCATATCCTCTACTTCCCGAATAAGTATAGGCTATTGAGTCAGATCCCAAATAGCTTGAGCTTGCCGCATCGTATGAGGCGTCCACTTTCGCAGTTAACGGGATAACTTTTGTTGTTCTTGCTCCAGCATTTGCTTTTATAGGAATATAGCGGTTATGCATTGAAGATTTATGTTGCTCTGGTAATTGATTGATAGCAGGATAAGCACTATGCGAGGCAGCATTAAAAGGAGATTGCGCATTACTTTGAAACACATTAAAGGCGGCAAATGCTATGATAGAGAATAGGTATTTCAGTTTCATCTTTGATAGTTTTTAGGTCATAATATATACTAAGTTAACATTTTTGGTTAAAGTATAACAGAGGCTTATTCTAATAGCTCAATTAATGAATAATAGATACCTGTTGTGATAATTGTCCTTCCTCTCCGGTTATCTTCAAAATATAATTCCCCGCAGGCAACTGTAACACAGGAATACTGTGATGAGTATTGCTGCTGGCAGGTATCTGCCATTGCCTGCACAGCACGCCCTGCATATTGTATATCCCCACTACAGCAGATTGAGGTGTGTCCCAATTTAGATCCATATTCATTATATCGTTTGCAGGGATAGGATAAACTTTTACAGTTCCTTCTTTGTTTATATTATTTACTGCTGTGCTGTTATCATAATAATAACGGTATTGGATATCACCATCTACAGAGTTCCAGTAGCCACCGGAATTCCATTCATTCTCAGTTTCAGTAAGCGTTTGATAATCACTATTGTAGTTGTAGGAATATCTATAAGTATAAATAAAGGCTAGGGCAGTAGTATCCCATGTGCCATAGATATAAGTGAGATAATCATGATTGGCATCAAAAGTGGCCTTGCTTTCATAATTGTTATTCCAGGTGCTTGTTGTCGTATTCCATATTTGAACTATCAGGTCTGTGTCATCATGAGTACTATTAAATTTTTCCACGTATTGGTAAGTATTTTGCCATGAGCCTCCATTCCAGGTCTGTGATAAAATTATTACAGGGTTGTCGCTTGCGCTATAGGTATATAATGTTTGACTTGCATTAACCCATGATGAAGATAAGGTATCCCACGCTAGTGTTACATAACTTAAAACTTTATTGGTACCACTATAAGTAAAGGTATATTTGCCGTTATTTTGCCAACTTGATGAGGTTGTGTTCCAAATCTGGTCTGTTTCAGAAGTTTTATTGTTGCTTGCATCATAAGTGTAGGTTTTAAGTGTATAATTTGTCAATACTGTCTTAAGTATATATTGGTATGTCTCCGTAAGCATGTTATTGTGGCTATCGTAAGTGTAAGTGTATAGGTCGGAGTTTATCCATGAAGTACTTGTTCCATCCCAGAATTCATTTTTTCTGGTGAGCTCATTACCACTGGCATCATAAGTATATACATATCTTGAATAGTCTGACCAGTTGCTACTTGAGGTATTCCAGGTTTGGAAAGTATTGGTAATAAGATTATTCGCAGCATCATACGTATTTACAGTATTCGACGAATTTTTCCAACTGCTTGTAGCCGTATCCCATTGCTGATTTAAGTCAGTTAGTACATTATTGCTTATGTCAAATGTTTGCGATTGCTTTTCAACGTATCTTAAAGCGCCTAAATATGGAATATAAGTCCAGTAATAATCATTATCGTATAGATAGCTATAGGTTTTGGCATCATAGCCTCTGCCCCCGGAATAAGTAAATAATGTTGAATCATTTGCCATATAGCTTGAGCTTGCTGTGCTGTATGAGGCATCCACTTCTCTCATTAATGGGGAAACTGTTGTTGTCCTTGCTCCGACATTTGCGTTCAGATTAGCACCATGGTCAGGCATCGGAAACCTATATTGCCCAGATAATTGATTTATAGCAGGATAAAAACCAGGCGATGCAGTTTTTAAATGAGATTGTGCACTACTCTGTGACACATTGAAAACTGAAAATGCGGCAATAGAAAATAAATATTTTAGTTTCATCTTAATAGTTCTTGGTTATAATAAACTAAGTTAACATTTTATTTTTTCAAATAAGAATTGTCCATAGCTATTTTGAAGCAATTACTTTCAAAGCAGTTACTTTTACAGCAGTATTCTGTATATGAAAACCGAACGCGTCTTTGTCTGCCTTTTTATCCTTGTCATCATTCTCCGGCTCGTGCATGTCGGTTTTGGAAGTATTTTACTTGTTGTGTCTGCCACAGCGTTATCTCTTTTGTACCTAGTTTTAGGATTTTATCTTTTTTGTGATGGAAATATTAAAAGACAGAATCTTGCACTATCTATTATTGCGGGTATTTTCCTTTGCCTTGCGCCACAAGCAGCAGTATTTAAAATATTGTATTGGTCTGATGCTAATATACAGTTGATAGTAAGTCTGGTTGCTACATTGATAATATTAATATCGGTTCTGGTATTAAAACGTAAAGCTCCTGAAGAATTAAGGAACTACTATCACGATATGCAGGCAAGGACCATTTTTTTGTTCCTGTTATGCTTCATCTTATTAATTACACCTACAAGAACACTCATACATATTGAGTACTGGGATAATCCTGAATTTGCTGATATTGCAACGAATTATTACGAACATCCTAACGACACTGTTTACAAAAAGCAGTATAATGATTATCGTGCCACTCACACTCCAGGGGGAAAGCCTGCTAAGTTGAAATAAACTATTTAAAAAAATTTCCTTCAAGCGCTTTAAGGAATTCTTTATAATCCTTCTTTACTTGCTGGGCATATTGTTGTGCATATTCCAATATCACATCCTGCCATTGATTATTCTGACCGAAAGCTATCAGCTCATCTGATACAGAAGCCCCTTGCCTGCCGGAGCTTCTTAGCTGTGCTGAAGCCGTTAGCATTGCTATATCATCCATTAGCTGGGGCACATCTCTGTATTGGTCTTTCATCAGCTTATAGCTTACGCTGTCGCGCGTAGGTTGCATTTCCTGTATGGAATATGCTTCGCCTTTAAATAAAGTAGCGCTCAATAAAGCTGAAGGGACATTTTGCATACGTTGCTGTATTGCCACCACACGCTCAGCTTCCGATTCCCAATGCGGCTGAGGAATATTTATATAAGGCTGAATGGATGAAGGCTTTGCCTGTTTCATTTCTACCAGCAGGTATTTCCCTCTGCCCTTTAGCCCCTTTAGCAAAAGAACATATCTTTTCACACCCACACTGCCTGTACCGGCAAGCCTGAATACTGCGTCAATAACTTCGTAATGGAGCCACATCTCTCCATTATTTCTCATCCACTCTGTTATATGATGGAACAGATCTTTTTTTAATAATTTGTCGATCTCAAAATGACGCTGGTCATCCATCAAAATAATAAGCTTATCTTTTTTCTTTACGCTATGCTTACGGAGCAGGTCTTTTTGCTTTCTGTCGTTTATAGCTGTCAAAAAATTTGCTACTATCCCACACGATGTTTTAGGCTCAACATATTTGGCTTTTCCCTTGCTAAGTATTGCTGAATAATTTTTTAAAAACTGGCGGGTCATATTCAAAGCCTTTTTCTGTTCCAGCTTCAAGGAATTATATGCTACAAAAATACTGGCCGCCATTCTTACTACTTCCCATGTAGCAGGAGCCAGCAGAGCTTCATCAAAATCATTAAGATCGAAATAGACCTGGCGATTATCTCCTCTGTATCCTCCAAAGTTTTCAAGGTGCAGATCCCCGCAGATCCATGTAAGAGGTGAATGTGGGAAAGTGTTGGCAAGATTCAGATCTTCATAAAATAAATGGCATGTCCCTCGATAAAATCTAAACATATTCTCCGCCATAAACTTATACTTGATTTGCACCATGACGGAGAGATGGTCTTTATTAAATTGTTTTATCCTGTCTGGAACATTACTCATTTGTGGCGGGCATTTCGTTGTGAAAAATCCTTAGTGAATCTTTGATCTATCATTAGAAATTTTTGCCTGCATACCTTACAGAATTCACAATCTTAAATGAATATGTAAGCAAAATATTTCGTTGTATATTCTTAGATTAACGAAAAGCTTTATCTTAATTTTCTCAAATCTGCGAAAATCAAAGTAAAATAAATAGCTAATTATCTTAAATGTGGTACTGGTAAGTTAAATCTGTATTAAATATCGTTTTTTCAGTTTATAGATCGGCATCATATATTTATCGAAAAATGGTTATTTTGAGTAAATTTCATCACACATGACCAGAAAATTTATACTGTTGTTACTATTGCCCCTATTCATTTTTATCAATAAAAACTCTGCTCAAACACCTTGTGGTACAGACATAGAGTACCAAAGGCTCAAATCCCAATATCCAGCCATAGGTGATTATGAAGCCCAGCTTGAAAAAGATATAAAAGCCGGGATGAGAAAGTTAGACTTCAATAAGCTCGCCCGTACTACCGGGGTTGATGATACAACAATATATGATATCCCCATTGTAGTGCATATCATTCACGATTATGGCAATGAGGATATTAATGATACGGTCATTTACAATGCTGTAAAAGACTGGACAACAGTTTACCTTGAAGAAAATAGCGATACGGTAAACGTTATTGACCCTTTTAAAAAATACATCGGAAATCCTCGCTGCCGATTTCATCTGGCTACGATAGATCCCAATGGAAAGCCAACAAAAGGTGTTACACGCAGACAATCTTATCTCACCTACAAAGCCGATGATATTGTAAAAATGGATGACTGGCCGGAAGATTCTTATGTAAATATCTGGTTTGTCTATTCGTTTGGAGGAGATCTTACCGGCGCGGCTGCTTATGCACATTATCCATCGGTAAGTGCCATTATGCCGTATTACGATGGCGTCGTGAGCCTTTATTCTTATATAGATTATAGCAAAACAATTCCGCATGAAATCGGGCACGTTATGAATCTCTTTCATGTTTTTGGAAATACAAACAATCCTGGCATTTCATGTGGTGATGACAGTGTGGATGATACTCCGCCAACATTAGGGCATACGCCTGTAGGATGTGTACCCGAGGCTTTATATGACACTACCTGTGCATCAGATTATTTTAAAATATACAAAAGAAAAGGCCTTCCCGATTCATTGGTTGACTATCCGGACACTGTTAACTCACAGAATATAATGGACTATACTTATTGTTCTATTATGTTTACAAAAGGACAGGTAGAAAGAATGAGATTAGCTCTGGCAGATTCTATTGCAGGAAGGAATAATCTGTATAGTGCAACGAACCTTGCAAAAACGGGTGCCCTGATGCCAATGCCTGATTTGCCACCCGTAGCAGATTTTACAGTTCTTAAAGGACATGGAGTATTTACTCCGGACAAAAGAAGTGTATTTATGTGTGTCAATAGCGCTCCATTTACATTCAAAAATGCAAGTTGGAATGACACTATAACAGGAGTGAAGTGGATCTTTTCAAATGGAGCAAGCACACCAACATCTACTGATGTAAATGCATTTACTAATACCTTTTCACAACCCGGTTGGGTTACTGTAACCCTGATTGCAACGGGTAACCATACTGGTAATGATACCGTTGTCCGTCAGGCTGTATATGTAGCTGATACCGCAGTATTACAGCCGACCGGCTATTTACAGACATTCGACAATATCGCCGACACCGCTGAGTGGCCAATATTCAACTATTACAATAATCAGTTTAAATGGGAATGGAATAACAGCACAGGTTATGACGACAAAAATTGTATCCGTTACCGCTCATTTGACGACCGCATATCTCCTGAAAACAAAAGTGGTTTAGCCTCGGGAGATTACGATGATCTATATACCTTGGGATTCAATCTTAGCGCTTATGTCTCAGGAGATTTGAACCTTAATTTTTACACAGCAGGCTCTTATAGATATAGGCAGGATAGTATTTATAAATACCCGGTATTTGCCCAGCAAAGAGATTCTTTGCCAACTGATTCGCTTGAGGTATTTATCAGTACTACGTGTGGCGAAACATGGAACAGGATCGCACTCATAAAAGATAGCGACCTCCTCAATGATCCAAGACAAAATGTTGAATTTATACCATCGTCAACATCACAATGGGTAGCGCGCACAATCAATATTCCCGCTGCGTATCGCTCAGGTAAGGCATTTTTCCGGTTCCGTTATTGGCCTGCAAATAATGGTAATGATTTTTATCTTGATAAATTTGCGATTACTCCATTCGCAACAGAAGTAAATGAAGTAACAGCTAACCATAATACAATTAAAATATTCCCTAATCCTGCACATGGTGCTTTCAGTATCGCATTTACTGCAAGCGATGACGGTAAAACTATTTATAGTATTAAAGACATAACAGGTAAGCTGATTTACCAGGCAACAAAAACCTATGCTCCAAATTCCATAGTACAGGAAAAAATAAATAATGATATTTTTTCCGCTAGCGGTATATATCTGATAACTGTTACAGAAGCTAACAACAGTATTACTCAGAAATTAATTATTGAAAAATAGCTATTAAGTAAACTATAGCTTTAATAATAATAGCGACTATACTATAGTCGCTATTATTTTGTAAAAACCAGGATAAGTTCCAGGAAATAAAAGCTTTGTTATATTAATTACAGATCATCTATTTCAATATCATAATCTCCCTTTGGAGGACGAACTATCTCATACTTGCGGGCGAAGTTGCACCAATGGCAGTCTTCTTTCCCGCAGCCTGTATCAAATTCGTGGTTCATGATACGGCTATAAACATCTTTTAGTTGTTTGCGCACCGCATCTTCATCTTGTGCGTACATAGGTACTGCTACCCGTCTGAATTCATTGCTTTTGCTCCCTTTCTGTACAAAATCAAAAATGCCAATACTCACTTTCCAGCTTTTATCAGGGTGATTTTCTAACAGTAATTTATAAAACACCATTTGCCGCCAGTAATCTCCTCCCAGAGGTTCTTTTTCATTTGGCGGAGCTGTCATAGCATTGGCAGATTTATCGGGATCACCGGTTTTATAATCAACTACTGTGCAGGTGTCTCCATCAAATTCTATTTTATCAATTTTCCCCGTTACAGGTACGTTATCCAGTATCATGCGTGGTATTTTTAATTCTATTTCCACATTTCTTGCAAACTCATTAATATACCTGTCGTAGTATTCTGATAAAGTTGTTTGTCCCTGCTCCATTCGCCGCTCAAATTGTATTGGAGTAAAGCATTCCGATTC